>Ga0209396_1002351_pt1 | contig 19978 bp, 15 predicted proteins | sample GOMGulsemesocosm_6_FD_184638 | JGI IMG/M metagenome (GOLD analysis project Ga0209396, IMG submission 184638) | Methane-oxidizing microbial communities from mesocosms in the Gulf of Mexico - GOM8C Gulf of Mexico (SPAdes) (version 2) | ecosystem: Environmental > Aquatic > Marine > Cold seeps...
CAGATTTTACTTGATAACTACGGTGTGAATTACGTCCATACCAGCAACTCAGCACCTGAAGCCCTTGCTATTATTAAAAGTTTTAAAGACGTTAATATCATCTTCTTAGACTTAAATATGCCAGGCACCGATGGCGTGCAGTTACTTAAACAAATAGCAACTTGTAAATTTAAAGGTTATATCGTTATTGTAAGTGGCGTATCAGCTAAAATTATCCAAAGTGTGGAAGATCTAGCCCATAAATATAATTTAAATTTCATTGGCAGCATACACAAACCTATAGACTTAAAGGATTTTGACCTTATCTTTACTCAAATAGGTAACAATAAAATACCTGAAAATAAAAACAAAACTGAACAGTTAAAAATTTATGAAATAATACGTGCCTTGGAAAACGATGATATTGAGGTTTTTTATCAACCTCAAGTTAAATTAAAAAACCGAAAACTTATAGGCGTTGAAGCATTATGTAGGTTACGCCACCCTAGCTTAGGTTTAATTTCACCAGATAAATTCATTGATAAATCAGAAGAAACCGATTTAATTTTTCATTTAACATTATGTGTCATCGATAAAGCTTTAAATGATTGGGTTATGTGGCTTAATCAAGGTATAGATTTGACTTTATCAATAAATATCAGTCCTTTCGTGCTTAAATTTAGTGAATTTACAGATCTATTTTTAACTAAAATGGCTGAGTTAAATATCCCGAAAAATAAAGTTTGTTTAGAAGTAACTGAAAGCATTATAGAAAAGAACCATGAAGTGGAGCTAGAAGCTTTAAGCCGATTAGCAATTAAAGGAGTTTTACTGTCATTAGACGACTTTGGCACTGGAGCAGCTTCTATTGAACGACTTCATAGATTACCATTTGACGAATTAAAATTAGATAAATCATTCTTTCAAAATTCGGTTACTAATAGAGCCCAATTTGACTTAATCAAAAGCTGTGTCGCTATGAGTAATGCCTTAGATATGCACACTGTCGCCGAGGGTATAGAAACAGCTGAACATTGGAAAGTAGCGGAGCAAACTGGTTGTGATATCGTTCAAGGGTATTATATTTGTAAACCAATTGAAGCTACTGATATTAGTCAATGGTGCTATCAGTGGAAACACAGGGTTGATTAAAAATTCACTTTTCCTCTTAGGTTTTTTGTATTGCCTTTTTTAGTTTTGCTATCCATACGCTTACGTTGTGAGTTTCTGCTTGGCTTGGTTGCCCTTCTTGCTTTTTGCACAACGATTGCAGATAGTATGAAATCCTTTAATCGTTTAAGTGCATCATCTTTATTCATTTCTTGTGTGCGGTAAGACTGTGCTTTAATGATTACTACACCATCAGACGTAATACGGCTATCAGACAGTTTAAGTAATCTTTCTTTGTATATCGCAGGGAGGCTTGAGCGTTTAATATCAAACCTTAAGTGAATTGCTGTTGCAACTTTATTTACTCTTTGTCCACCATTCCCTTGGGCGCGTATCGCACTTAACTCTATTTCCCATTCTGATAAAGTAACCGTGTTTGAAATTTCTAGCATTTTGACTCCATTAGTCTAATGGCTAATAGGATTTTAGTTGCTTTCATAATTATAAAATAAAACCTATGAATTACTTTGACATTTTCATTCATAAATATTACTTAAGTTACTCATGCCACCAAGATTGATGGTACTTGGTTTATTATTGATGTTTATTTTCATTTTATCACTCATAATTTCATCAGCAATAGCATAGGGAATTTACATACTTCTATCGTTGAGCTAGGTGTATTATCTTTTAATCTTATGAATCAATTCTCAATAGCCGTTTTATTTATTTTATTAAAAGCCTTAAAATAAAAATGTGTTAGCTACGCAAAAACACCTTCTAAAAATACCATGATATATTATCGTGATTAAAAAAATAAATTAATCAAATTTCAATCATCGGATGTGTATTTTAACTTAACCATAATCAATAGGCTAGATTGAATGTCAGTAATATCACAGTTGGAAATTATTTGTTAACCATTGAGCTTCAATAAAATTCGATCTACACTGGCATCTTTGAATTAAGAAAAAGCATAGGGTGTATGGCAAAAGGAAGTAAGATAACTGAAATTTTCATTAATTATTCAGCCAATATTCGATACTACATTAGCCGAATAGTCCGCCCTGAAGATATTGAAGATATTGTTCAAGAAACCTTTATTAAAAGTTACGAAGCCGATTTAAAACAAGAAATACAATACGCTCGTAGCTATATGTTAAAAACTGCAAAAAACCTCGCTCTTAATCATGTGCAAAAATGGGATAATAAATATAAAGATTCACTAGAGGATTCTTGCGACCCACCTGTCCAATTAATAACGCAAAATTTTGAAAATGAATTTGAAAGCAAAGAAAGGTTTTTATTATTCTGTAAAGCCACAGATCAATTACAAGGAAGTGTTAAAAAAGCATTTATACTTAAAAAAGTATATGGCCTCAGCCAACGTGAAATTGCTGACTACTTAAACTTAAGTGAAAGCACCATAGAAAAACATGTAGCAAAAGGTCTTTTAACATGTTCTGAATATATGTCTAAGATAGAAAATGGACACAGTTCTAAAATGGCAACACATTCAACATTATCTAAAGGTAAAAAGAGTTTATAAATGACAAATGTCACTAAATTCACTAGTAAACAAATAATTCAAGAGCAAGCAAGTCTCTGGATCAGTCGTATGGATCGCGGTTTATCTTTTGAAGAACAAAATAAGCTTTCAATTTGGTTAAATCAATCAGATGCCCATAAAGATGCTTTATTTAATTTAGCGAAACTTTGGGATGATTTAAGTGTTTTAAACGAATTAAGTGATTTGTTTCCTTTAGAAAATAAAATCAAACCAAAACGCTTTGCCCCTATAGCAATGGCTGCTAGTTTTGCAATCATTATGCTTTCCAGTGCATCTTTCATGTTTGATAGCACTTTTTTACCATTTTCGATGAAAAATTCAGAAATTGCACAAGTAAAGTACTATCAAACAAAAATAGGTGAACAAGTCAGCTTTTCATTGTCAGATGGTACCAGTGTTAGATTGAATACTAATAGCCAAGTCAAAGTCGCGTTTACCGATAACCATAGACAAGTATCTTTATTAAATGGTGAAGCACGTTTTGATGTAGCCAAAGATAAAAATAGACCTTTTTCAGTTAGTGTTGGAGAAAAATCATTTACTGCTTTAGGTACCATTTTTAACGTACAAAAGAACAATTTAAATGATTCAGAATTAGTTGTTACTGAAGGTAAGGTTCTGATCAGTAATACAAAAACCATAAACAAACGTTTAAACAATATTGTAAATAGCTTTAAGAGCTTAGAGCACAATAAATTAGTAGGCTCTGTTGTTAATTCAGGTGAAAAATCTCATATTAAGAACAACATTCCACAAAATACCAATAAAATATCATTAGATCAGATTCAAAGAGAACTATCATGGCAGCAAGGTATGCTAATTTTTGATGCGACTCCTTTGAATATCGCATTATCCGAAGTTTCAAGATATAACGATATCCACTTCGAATTTGATGATGAAAATCTATCAAAATTAAAAATATCTGGTTATTTTAAATCTGGTGATATAGAAACTTTACTACAATCACTTTCTGATAATTTAGATATACACTTTCAAAAAGTATCTGAAAACACCATACAACTCACAGTAAAAAAAGTGTAATTAAATGGTTATGTAAAGTTTGCATTACTCTTATGTTAAAAAGAATGGACTCTTTTAATACTTAAAACACGGCTTTTACCTTTGTACCTCTAGTATTTCACTTTGTTTTCAGAGATTATAAATTTCAAATAAAAATTACAACATTTGAGGCTTTTTTGCTGTTTAGTTTATCAAACGCTATTTTCTGCAAATCTCACAACAACATATTTCATTTTTATCATCGTTTTAATATATCTTTGGTACTATTATTTTTTATTGTGCCTACATGCTTTGCACAAACCATGATCAAGTTTGAAATTGAGCAGCAGCGCGCAGACAAAGCTCTCATTACCTTTGCAAAGCAGTCTAATAAAACAATACTTTTTTCTTTTGAATTAACAAACCAGTATCAATCAAATGAAATACATGGCTTTTATTCATTCCAAGCTGGTTTAAATCAACTATTATTACACTCCGGTTTACGCGCTCAAGTGAGTGACTCAGGAAAAATAACCATAAAACCTGATGATAAAATTGCCGAAATTAATGCTATATTAAAATTAACACCTCAGGTTAATAATCAAATAACTGAAGAGACTCCCCAGACTGAAAAAATATCTATTATTGGTAGCCGTGTTGCCGGACGATCCGCCGATGATTTACCAGTCCCCGTTGATATTTTAACAAATGATATTTTAAATCATACTGGTCAAACTGAACTTGGTCGAATACTACAAACTATCGCGCCTTCTTTTAATTTTTCAAGCTCTGCTATAAGTGATGGCACTGATGCATTACGTCCAGCTACATTACGTGGCTTAGGTCCAGACCAAACATTAGTACTTATAAATGGTAAACGACGTCATCAAGCCAGCTTAATACATATAAACCCAACTGTTGGTAGAGGCACCGCTGGCACCGACATTAACGCTATTCCAGTTGCTGCAATAAAACGAATCGAAGTATTAAGAGATGGTGCCGCAGCGCAGTATGGTTCTGATGCCATTGCTGGTGTTATCAATATTGTTTTAAATGATACTTCAGCCGGTGGAAAGGCGTCTTTAACTTTTGGAAAGCATACTTTAGGTGATGGTGATAATTTATATTTAAATTTATCTAAAGGCTTTAGTTTTAATGAAAATGGTTTTTTAACAGCAACTTTGAATATAAACAATAGTCAGCCAACTAACCGTGCTGGGCTACATGGTTCATGCCAATTTGAGGGTTGTACTGCAATTAACTATAATATTAACCTTGCAGGTGACCCACGAGAAATCACAGCTGAGAGAAAAACCTTTAGAATTGGAGATCCTGAGTCAAAACAACTTGCTATAACCATAAACTCGGCTTACGAACTATCACAAGGTGAGCTTTATGGCTTCATCACTTACTCAAATAGAGAAAATGAATCAGCGGCTTTTTTTAGACATAATGCAAATCCATCAGGAAATCCTAATCTACAAGATAGTGATGCAACTATCCCTGATGGGTTTTTACCTAAAATCAACTCCAATATAAATGATATTTCATATAGTTTTGGTTTTAAAAATACTTTTAATAATAATTCGTTTATCGATCTGTCATATACCTATGGTGAGAATTTAATTGACTATATTACAAGTGATACCATTAATGCCTCATATGCAAACTCGCTGCAATACACCACAGATTTAACTGCAAACGAAATTAGAGATAATATACCCAGAGAAGCATTTGCTTATGGATTATCTCTGAGTTTAAGAACGATTAATTTCGATTTCTCCCACGATTTTGATTTTTTATCTTTAGCAATGGGTGCTGAATTTCGAACAGATCATTTTCAAGTAAACCCGGGCGATGAATATGCATATAAAGATTATGATACCGACATTTTTGGAAATAGCTTATTTGAGAGTGATGCTTTAGCTGGCACTCAAGGTTTTATTGGCACAGCACCAGCACAAGAAGTTAACGAAGTAAGAAATGTCGTTTCTTTTTATACGGATATTGAAACACAATTAACATCAAACTTACTAATTAGTAGTGCGATTAGATTTGATGATTATAAGCAATTTGGTGAAAGTACAAACTTTAAATTAGCTGCAAATTGGTCACTTACGCCAAATATTGCCATTCGAGGAGCCATAAGCTCTGGTTTTAGAGCACCTTCAATGCAGCAACTTTATACAGATAATATCAGTACACAATTTTTCAGTACTTCAGATGATAGCGATCAAACGGCATTGCAAATTGGAATTTTTAGAAATGATAGTTACCTTGCAAAAGCCCTGTTAATTCCACAACTTAAAGAAGAAGAAGCAACTAACTTTAGCTTAGGTTCAGTCGTGAAAATAAATAACATGATTGATTTCACAATAGATTTTTATTCTATTTATATAGATGACCGCATTGTTTTGAGCAATTCATTAGGACAAGGATTATCTTCAACTTTAGACTCAGCCTTAAAAGTATCAGGCGTGAGTGCGGCACAGTTTTTTTTAAATGGTGCAGATACTCATACTAAAGGTGTCGACATTATTGCGACATATAATACACCGCTACTTAATGGCAATTTAGATTTAACTTTTGCCGCTAATATTACGCATACTCAAGTGGATAGTGCTTTTATTCCACATGACAGTGCTTTAGGAAATATAGCACTCGAGGATATATTTTCTCAGCAGTCTATTTCTATCATTACCCAGTGGCAACCTAAGAATCGAGTAAGCTTAAATACTTTATATCAAATTGATAATTTCACATTCAATTTAGCATTTAATCGATACGGTGAATATACTGTGATTGATGGTGGTACTCAAACTTATGGCGCTAAAATATTGACTGATTTACAGTTAAATTATCAGGTTAATGCAAATCTATCATTTAATATAGGCGGGAATAACATATTTGATATTTACCCAGATAAAAATGAAATAGGTAATTCTCATGCAGGCACTATAATTGATAATGAAGGTAATATTATAGTAAATAGTCCTGGAGTATTTACTTATTCCCGTCGTTCATCTCCTTTTGGTTTTAATGGTGCTTATTATTATATGGGCGTGGAATACCAATTTTAATCAAACAATGATTTTGATTGTTTAAGTATGAAATATCCTTTTAAAAATTATTCTGAACGGTTAAATTTTTCAAATTCTTTAAGCTTTACTTCCATTAAAGATTTTTGTAATGCATCAATAAATTCCTTTGGAACATGCTTATTACATGCAAAACCCAGTTGAGAGTTTTTAAGTACCGATATCACCTTATAATCAGCCGGTGAAATACCCGCCTTACTAAACTGAAATTTTGCGATGTTTTCACCATAAGCAATCAAATCTACCCTACCTAGCGCTAACATTTTCACCATTTCATACCCTGTTGATAAAAATACAAATCGCTTTTCTGACATGCCTTTTTTTAATAATAATTGATGACCAATATCATCTTTAACAACGCCTATTCGCATTTTTGATAGTGATTTAGCATCTATTTTTAAATGTCGATTTGAAAGAGAAATCAAAGAAATTCGAGTATCAATGATCGGACCTACAAAATTAAATTTATTAGCTCTATCCTGTGTATGTGTCATTGAAAATAGACAGCTGTTTTTATCTTGTTGAAGTGTTTTATATGCTCTGGCCCAAGGATATAAAGTTAAATTAAGATTTTTTAAATCTATATTCAAATTTAAATATATTTGATTGAGCAATCCAACAGATAACCCTTTTATTTCACCGGATTCAATGTAATTATAAGGTGGATAATCTTCTGTCATCCAGTTTATATTTTCCGCAATGTCATTTACTGACGGATTTAAAGCCTGAGCAAGACTACTTTCAATCAATAAAAAGTAAAATACCAATAATACTATATTGCGCATATTAAATTAATTTCACTTAAAAACTATATATTCAAGTCTAGTAAGTACTTATTATTAATCCACTAAAACTGAATAAACAATTTTAGTGGATTGGGTTTTTAATTTTTATTATCTGTTTTATCTTCTATTTCAGTGACAACTTTTTGCACTATTTTCACACGACCTGATTTAACCAATGCATCCCGCAATATATATTCGATTTGTGCATTAGCACTTCTTAACTCATCATCAGCCCACCTTTGTACGGCGGCTAAAACATCTGGGCTAATTCGTAAAGGGTAGCTCTTTTTACTAGCCAAAATTTAAACCTTTAATTATATAAAAAACATTAATAAAGTGAACCTGCATTTACCACCGGTTGCGTATTTCTTTCACTGCATAATACAACAAGTAAATTACTGACCATCGCAGCTTTACGCTCTTCATCGAGTTCAACAATTTCACGTTGTGATAATTGTGTTAATGCCATTTCAACCATACCAACAGCACCATCAACAATTTTTTGTCTGGCAGCAATGATAGCTGAAGCCTGCTGGCGTTGTAGCATAGCACTTGCGATCTCTGGGGCATATGCTAAATGACTAATACGTGCTTCATGAATTTTGACACCCGCTTTATTTAACCTTTGTTGTATCTCTTCATTTAGTGCTTCTGACACTATTTCTGGATCACTTCGTAGCGCAGTTTCATTGTTATCTTGCTGATCGTATGGGTAGCGACTAGACATATTCCTCAGTGCTGCTTCACTTTGAATATTTACAAACATAGCATAATCATCAACTTCAAAGGTTGCATCATAGGTATTATTGACTGACCAAACCACAACTGTCGCAATCTCAATTGGATTACCATGTGCATCATTAACTTTAATTCGACTACTTTCAAAATTACGTAATCTTAAGGAAATATTCTTTCTAAAAAATAAAGGGATTGTCCAACGTAATCCTGTACTTTTAACTGTGCCAACATAACTACCAAATAGCATTAATACACGCCCCTGATTTGGTTGCACCATAAATAAACCCAACAAACATGCTGTATCTATGCCTAATAGTAATATCCAAGCTGGATTGCTAGACGTACCATATATAGCGAAAGATGCAATTATTACAATTACCAAAACTGCAATATAACCATTCACTGAGAATCCATTTTTTTCTTTCATTTTGTACTTCCTCAAAACTAAAGTGATATCATTTTGATATCACTTTAGTTTTATTTACCAATAATGGCAACATCAAAATGTAATAAATTATATTTAATGAGATCCCAGAGTTATAAATAAAATAGTTAAGCACACACTTTACACACAATTAAATCTCAACCTATCGACACCAAAAAATATAACTATAAATTAGATAGTTATAAAACTTTCACATCTTCATTTTAAAACCACATTCACTGCTTAAACTTGATCTAAAATGCAACGTTATTTTACTAAATGCCAAAAGAGTGAGCCCTATTATGAACAATTACATACGTGCTTTTTTCAATATAAGTTTATTGTCTTCATTAATAGCTTGTGGTGCGGATGACAATACATCTCAAGAAATAACACAAAGTCAGACCGTAATTGAAACAACACCTGAATCAAATAACTTGACGTTGAGCAGTGAAGTTATGCAAGATAATGGAACTTTACCAATCACTTATACATGTGATGGTGAAGGTATATCCCCCAGTCTTACCTGGTCAGGATCATCAGATAGTACTGATAACTATGCTTTAATTATGCATCATGAGGTAGCACCTAATGATAGTCATTGGTACTGGGTAATGTATGACATTCCTGCAACTACTAACGCAATTAGTAATAATGAAACTCTTGGAAAGTTAGGCAGTAATAGCGTTAATGACTTATTTGAATATGCTCCTCCTTGCTCACAAGGTTCAGGTGTTAAATTGTATACCTTTAGTTTATACGCGCTATCTGAAGCTGCTGACTTATCCAATATAAGTAATGTTGGAAGAAATGAACTATTGGAAGCAATTTCTGCTATCACATTAGATAAAACAACTTTAACCGTAAGTTATCAACGCGATAATAATTCGGCTTCATCAGCATGTGAGAAAGTGCAGCAATCTGTATTTCAAGCTGGTTTTAGTAATGTTGATGTCACATGTGATACTGAATATGCATATATTACTTCTGATACATATCCAACACATGATTTAATGAATGGCATCACAGGTACTAATGAACAAATACCCGTTCCAGCAGTTAACTATATGGCACCTATAAAATTATATCCTCAAATTGCAAGTTCAAAAACTACGATAGATGCAGCTCTTGGTGTCGCAATCAATGGTGTGCCTATATATGATTACTCAGCCCAAGGTGAATTAGATATTTACAATTACGATGAAAAAAGTGATACGGTAAAATTAGGGCAACTCGATAACTGTGGTGGTCATGCAGGACGAGGTGATGATTATCACTATCATGCATCACCTGATTGCATGTTAGATTCTATGCTTAATAAAAGCGCAGATGCCATTATAGGTTGGGCATATGATGGTTATCCTTTATATGCTCATACTAATCCTGATGGCAGCCAAATAAACGTTGGCGATCTTGATGTATGTAATGGCCAAACTGATAACGATTTTGGCTATCGCTACCACACATCTGAGCAAGCCCCTTATATCATTCAATGCTTAGTGGGTGAAGTTAACACAAATATATTACCTAGAGTAGCCCCTTTAACAAGCACGAACTCAAGTATAAGAGCTGAATTAACACCGCCACAAAATGGTGTTGAAAACCTACTTCATACTATTACTGATGATGGTACCAGAACTATGACATATGATTATCAAGGCGAGCAATATTACGTTTCTTATCAGCCTAGTGGCCAAACTAATTGCTATGATTTTGAGCAAAAAACAGTAAGTAACGGTGGAGATATTGAAATGGGGACTTTTTGTAGGTAATTATAAACCTAAACCACCCCAAGATTTTTCTATCATCTTAAAATTTTGTTATTTCAAGATGATAGGTATTCAGTTACTCTTTAAGTCGCATTAAAGACAACATTTTAATCGCTAATTATTAAGGAATGTTTTTTGAAGTTGCTGCATAAGTTTTTTCTCGCATTTTTCGTGACTAATTTTGCAATTGTCATTTTATTACTGGTTTCAATTGGATTCAGTTTATCCTCTGACTTTAACGCGTTTATCAACGAGGCTGAAGATCAACATGTAGATAATTCAATTCAACAATTAGTTGAATCTTATCAAGAAAATAATAGTTGGGAGCCAATAATCAATAATGTTCAAATTTGGCGGGATATTGTAGATCCTAAACAAGATGCACCTCCACCTAGAAGGCCTAAAAAACAACCTCCGCCTCGAAATAACCAAAGGCAGTATAATCCAGAACAAAAGGAAAGAGGCCATAAACCACCCCCTCCTCCCAGATCTGAATTTAGGCCCAAACCACCAGCAAAAAAACAAGATGATCCAGCCGATTTTTTGAAAACAGGTAGGCGTATGAGTTTATACGACATTAACAAACAAGTAATAGTTGGTCGTGAACATTTAAATGACCATCCACGAATTGAACCTATCATTTCACAGGGTAGAACTATTGGGTGGATCGGTTTAGTACCCTCAAATGCGATCAAAGACAGTCCGGCAAGTACATTTTTACGCCAGCAATATAAAACATATTTCATTATTGCGGCTGCAGTGCTTGTTTTATCCATTTTGATGGCCATTTTCTTAGCTAAACATTTGGTTGCGCCAATAAAGCTTCTTATAAATGGCACGACTCAACTCAGAAGTGGTGATTTTAATACTCGAATTTCAAAAGTATCCAAGGACGAAATTGGTTTGCTCTGTGATAATTTTAACGATTTAGCCAATACATTAGAAAAAAACCAAACCAATCGGCACCAATGGATATCTGATACCTCTCACGAATTGAGAACGCCTCTGACAGTTATAAAGTCACAATTAATTGCAATTCAAGATGGTGTTTTTGAGGCTACTAGCAATAGAGTTGCGCTATTTATTGATGAAGTAAATAAACTAAGTAGAATTGTTGATGATTTATATCAATTATCTAGCTCTGATGTTGGTGGACTCACTTACAAAAAATCTAAAATTGATCCCATTCAATTATTACTTCATACATTAGAAAACTATCAGAGCAAATTTATTCACCACAACTTAAAATTAACACATAATATAAAAGGTTCTACAAATTGTAGTATGGTTGCAGATAAAGACAGATTATTGCAGTTGTACGCTAATTTAATTGAAAACTCTTGCCGATATACAAACTCAGGTGGAGAAATAAATATTATTTCTACAGTAAAAAATGAATTTTTAGAAATAAAAATAAATGATTCTGCACCTGGTGTAAGTAAAAATAATCAAAAAAAGCTCTTTGAACGCTTTTATCGAGTAGAACAATCTCGAAGTCGAGTTTATGGAGGTTCAGGTTTAGGCTTGGCCTTATGCTCTCAAATAGTTGAGGCCCACCAAGGTACTATTAATACTCAAGATTCGCCATTAGGAGGCTTAACTATTAACATAATACTGCCTCTTAACTCTGGAGCTTAAAAGTAAATGACAAAATATCATATTCTTATCGTTGAGGATGAAGCCGCAATAGCTGAAGTGTTATGTGCTTATTGTACAAATGCTGGTTTTACCGTAAAACATTTAGATTCTGGACGCAGTGTCCTCGATTATATTAAAGAAAATAACGTAGATTTAGTGCTATTAGATCTTATGTTACCTGACGTTGATGGCATTACTTTATGCAAAAGTACCCGACTTTTCTCAGAAGTGCCTATTATTATGATCACTGCCAAAAATGAAGAAATAGATCGGTTAATTGGCTTAGAAATTGGTGCAGATGATTATATTTGTAAACCATTTAGTCCCAGAGAAGTCATTGCCAGAATCAAAGTTATATTAAAAAGAGCCGGAAATTTAACAAGTAAGCTCATTAGACAATCTGGGTTTGAACTTGATACTGAAAAATATAGTGCAACTTTGAATAATCAAGATTTAGGACTTACACCTATTGAATTTAAGTTATTAGAGAGGTTTTTAAAAAGCATTAACAAGGTTTTCAGTCGACAAGAAATTATGGATAGTGTGTATAGTGGGTTTGATGATGTAAGTGATCGCAATATTGATACACATGTAAAAAATATTCGTAAAAAAATTAATAAAATAGCACCCTCTCTAAACCCTATCATTTCAGTTTATGGCATTGGATATAAAATGGAGTTTTAAATATGATCAATACGGATACACTTTCTGTAAATAAATTTGTCATTCAACGCAAGTCCCAAACGCTTTAGACTAGTTATTAGAATTACTAAATTTAGTTAACAGCTCACTTCTAGCGTGAGCTTTCTATTTTCACATTTTCCACACATTTCATAAAAAATCTAACACATTTAAATTAAACCCTTTAAATTCATCTATTTAATTTAAATTCGATTCTTCATTTTTACCCCATACTGCTCTCCCATAATCATACTTAAGAAATAAGTACTTAACCTTAAGTTTAATATTCAGGAGAGTGAATCATGAAAGTCGATTATAAAGCCCCGTATATTTTTGCATGTATGGCACTACTCATCATGAGCGTGCAAATCAAAGCCCATGCTTTGAAGGAAACCACTGCAAGGATCATTTTAAGAGATGGACAAATAGAGATACAGCTACAGACTGATATTGAAGTTTGGAAAAATCGTTTGCAAGATAATCAAGCATGGCTAATGGGAGATTTGAAAACGATTATGCCAAGTAATTTAAACCATAGTGAAGAATTAAAGTTTCTAAAAAATCAATTAATAGCGCAAACAAAACTAACCGTTAATGGACAAGCATTAAAACTAAAAACAGCGTCATTTAGTAAAAGGAATATAAATAACCATCACTTTACAAATATTGTATTAACAACAAACCATTCACAGGCATTAATTTCACAGCTCAGCATCGGCTTCCCTAAAACATTAGGTGAAATACACGCAAACTTCGTACAACCTGAATATCGTGTAATTAAACCTGGCCAAATGAGTTCTTTAATTTTTGGCACTACAAATACTGAAGATTTACATACCCCACATAGTCACCACGAAAATTCAGCCAGTCATTTGGCAAGTCATTCATCAATACAAAAACCTAACAAGAAACACAGTCATTAGGAGCAGTATCATGAAAAAATTTACTTATTTATTAATCGCTATGCAAAGTCCATTATTAATTGCACCATCACTTGGTTCAGCGATGGAAAAACCACCAAGGAAACCGCCGCAAGAAGCAATCAATGCCTGCAAAATGAAACCTGTAAATTCCCAGTGTGATTTTTTTGGTCCAAAACAACAGGAATTTGGTTTTTGTGAACACACACCAGATAAAGCCTTTTTTGCCTGTCGACCTGAAAAAAATCCGAATCCTCCTATTACGAGTGATTTTTCACTCACAAGTACAGTAATGGCTGATGAAGGTTTATTACCCGATACTTTCACCTGTGATGGTGAAAGTATTTCACCACCACTTTCATGGAGTAATGCACCTAAAGGAACAACGGACTATGCAGTAATTATGCATCATGAAATTGAAGCTAATGATAACCACTCATATTGGGTTATGTATGATATTCCAAGAAACCAAACCTCAATTAGTGCAAACCAAGTTTTAGGTTCTTTAGGCACAAATAGTGTTAACAACCTTAATGAATATGCCCCTCCTTGCTCTCAAGGACCAGGCATTAAAAAATATACATTTACTTTATATGCGCTATCTGCAAAACCAAGGTTAAAAATGGGTGAAAATGTAGACAGAAATACCCTTCTAAGTGCAATGACTAATATTACTTTAAGCACTGCAACTTTAGATGTTAACTATGAAAGAAATGGTACTTCAGATCCCATTCCCGATCCGATTAATACAAATACAGCTTGTACAGTAATAAAGGATTCCGTCGATTATGCAGGATTTAATGATGTCAGTGTTATCTGTGATGACGACTATGCTTATATCGTTTCAGATACTTATCCAAATCACGATTTGATGAATGGTATTACAGGTACTAACGAGCAAATCCCAGTACCTGCAATAAACTATGCCGCTCCTATTAAATTATCACCACAAATAGCAACTAATTTAACAACAATTGATGCAGCCGTAGGTGTTGCCGTAAATGGTGTTCCTATTTACGATTATTCATCTCAAGGTGAATTAGATGTATACAACTATGACGCTAATTCAGATACATTTGCATTAGGTCAATTAGATAATTGTGGTGGCCATGCGGGCCGAGGTGATGATTATCATTATCATGTTTCACCAAATTGCATGATAGCTAGCATGGAAAATAAAAAAGATAGTACCATCATTGGCTGGGCTTATGACGGATACCCTTTATATGGTGATAATAATCCAGATGGTAGCATGGTCAAGAATACAGATCTTGATGTATGTAACGGCCAATTGGATGAAACATTCGGCTACAGATACCATACATCAATAAATGCTCCATATATAATTCAATGTCTAGTTGGTGAAGTTGATACCAGTATTTTACCTAGGGTTTCACCACTTAGTGGTGATAACACTGGCGCTCGTGCTAATTTAACGCCTCCAAGAGACGGTGTTGAAAACTTACAACATACTATAAGTAATCAAGGCGAGCGAAAAATGACATATGACTATAAAGGTCAGTCTTATTATGTAATTTATAGCCCATCATTAAACCAAGAGAATTGTTACGATTTCGAACAAAAAACGGTATCAAATGGTGGTCTTATCGAAACAGGAACTTTCTGTAGGGAAGACAACCCATTACCTCAAGGTGACCAACAAAGTAAAGTTAGCGTACTCGACTTTAGCCAATACGAGACTTTCTCAGATGCCTTAAGTGAACAAATTAATCGAGGTGATGGGAACAATATCGACAATTATTTTCGTAATAGCGGTGTTTTAATTGATGAAAAACAAAATGCCTATTATGCAGTAAATGGTGTTCATCCTATCAATCAAGGCGATTACAGCAGCTATTACCCTAAGTCTGTTGTTAAAGCCTCTATGTCTGACGATAGCATAATCAAAGCTTATTCATTTGATTTAATTTATGGTCATAATATAGATATGGAAGCACTCAGTTTTGGAAAAAATCCTCAATCGATTTATATAGGTGATGAATATAACTATATCTATGAGTTAGATCTAAACAAAGGAGAAATTGTTAATCAATGGAATTTAGCCGATATTGGGCTAATCACCAATATTGATAAAGGTATTGAAGCTATGAGTTATTCAGCTACGACAGATAATTTTTATGTTGGGATCCAAGGGCTAGAGAAAATCATATCCGTAAAACTAAATGATAATAATACAGTTACTCAAACAAATGAGTTTTCACTTGTGTCTGGTTGGGCACCAAGTGGGTTATTTGCGCATAAAGATGGCAGTCTTTATGTTGTTTCTATGAAAGGTGGTGGCACTGCAGGTAATCAAACAATTTACCAATACCAAACTGATGGCAGCTTAATGTGTGAAATTACCATTCCGAATGAACTTGGTATAATTCGCCCTGATGGTATTTATATCGATTCCACAGATAGTTTTATCTATATTGCGGATTCACAAGGACCTATCTATGGTGGTAGCTCGCTTTATAAAATAGCTTGGACTAATCCATGTGAACAATAGAAAGTTATACTTTCAATAACTTATAAATATATTTATTTAAACGACTTCAAGATATACAAAACTGTATCTTGAAGTTTTTCATTTTATTTCAACTTTAAATCTATTTTGTTCAAGTACCGGCATTGCACTACGAATTCGTTGCATTTTTTCACTATCATATTGCGTTGTAATAATACCCTCTCCTTGCTCTAAACAGCCAAGTACCTCTCCCCAAGGGCTTATTATCATACTGTGCCCCCAAGTTTCTCGACCATTCTCATGTATGCCCTCTTGCGCAGGTGCAATAATATAAACTTGATTTTCTATGGCGCGAGCTTGTAATAGTGCCTGCCAATGCGCTTTTCCCGTAACACAAGTAAAAGCACTTGGTACTGTTATGATATCCGCACCTTGTAAACGTAATTCTTGATACAAAGATGGAAACCTTATATCAAAACACACTGTTAACCCTATATTTGCTTCAGGCGTTTTCACCATAATGATAGCATCTCCCGCTTGTGTATAGCGAGATTCTAAATAGCTTTTTTCGTTATCATCCACTGCAACATCAAATAAATGGATTTTGTCATATCTTGCTAATATTTCACCTTGGGGTGAAAACACGCAACTTGAATTGAAAAACTTATTACCGCATGGTGCTAATAAAGGAATTGTGCCTGCGACTAAAGTCAGTTGATACTGTTTTGCTAGCCTCGCAAGACTTTGCGTTAAATATGCCATGCTATTTTTTTGTTGTGCTAAATTCAACTGTTGTGTTTCTTTACCACCAAAAAATAAACAGCATTCAGGTAAAACGACAATATGCTTACATGCCTCACTTCTTTCTATCAAAACCCTTAATTGTTTTTCAATTGATGTTAGATTTTCAGCCACATTAGGTGATGAACACATTTGGATTGCTGACAGTTTTAACATAAATAACCTAAGAATTTCTTATAACGGTAAATAAGTGTAATTGATTTTAACAAAGCAAAATAGTCTAGAGCAACAGAATATTAATCACGTAAATGAACTTAAACGCTATACTTAAACAGTGTGTTTTTTTATAACTGAGGTGAGGCATGTTTTTAAAACACAGAAAAAATGGCGATATGATAGATGTGAATGAAATGACTGATTTAACTAATTTATTTCACAAAAAAGTGACCGGTTGCTATCAGTCCGGTGAAGAACTACAAGACCCTGAAGAATTTAACAAAATGGACTTAGTGTTTCTTTCAGGGGAAGAACTCCCCCGCTGTTGGACAGATCCAAATTATCGCAAATAATACTTTTTAATATGACTAATTCCTCTGACAGGTAAGGTTGGAGGAATTAATTCCCCATCAAATCTTTAGCCTCCTTTAAATAAACAAAACTATAACTCATTCTTATATAGCGTAATTATTATACTCTAGTTAAAACTAACTTTCTGTTCCCCTACCACAAACACAATGCAATTGATAATTATTTTTATTTACAATTGCATTTCGAACCTTTACTCTATTGCTGAATTTCACATAGACAACAGATAACGAGTTAATTTTAACTTTCAATAACGGGATAGAACAATTGAAAACATATAACCTAAGTTTAATTACAGCTTCAATTTTATTTGCGACATCAAGTATGGCAAACGATAAAGCTGATGAAAATATCGAAAAAATAGATGTACAAGGTACTTATATTGAAGGTTATGCTGCCAATGAAGTGGGTGGTGCTTCTCGATTAGATTTATCTATTATTGAAATTCCACAATCAGTATCTGTGATCACCAGCGCACAAATGCAAGACTTCCAATTAAAAGATATTAACTCTGCACTCGACTCTGCAACAGGTGTGAATGTAGAACGAATAGAAACAGACCGTACTTATTATACTGCTCGCGGTTTTGATATTACTAACTTTCAAATCGATGGTGTCGGTTTACCACTTACATCAGGTAATAATCATGCCGATGAAGATACAGCCATTTATGAGCGTATTGAAGTAATACGTGGTGCAAATGGCTTAATGACAGGTGTTGGTAACCCATCAGCAACGATTAACTTTATTCGTAAACGTCCGACTTTAGAGTCACAATTTAGCGTTAATGCAACTGTCGGTTCTTGGAATAACAAACGTATAGAATTAGATGCATCAGCTCCATTAACAGATAGTGTCAGTGCACGTTTTGTTGCTGTAAAACAAAAAAAAGACTCTTACTTAGATAGATATCAGCAAGATAAGAGCATTGCTTATGCGTTTATTGGTGCAGACTTATCTGACAATACTTATTTATCTATCAGCCATAGCTTTATTGATAATGATGCAACGGGCAATAACTGGGGGGCTTTACCGCTTTATTATACTGGCGGCAGTGCAACAAACTATGACGTTTCAACTAATACATCAGCTGATTGGTCTAACTGGCAAGTAACAAAAAAACAACACCGTATTAGAGCTTAGCCACTACTTTAATGATGATTGGCGCTTGCGAGCAACCTATTCTCGTAAAACCACAGATGAAGATACTGAGCTATTTTATGTTTACGGCACGCCGGATAAAACAACGGGTTTAGGCTTAACGGGATACGGTAGTGAATATGACTTAGACGATAAACATGATTTATTTGATGCTTATATCAGTGGTGACTTTGAATTATTTGGTCGTGAACATCAGCTAGTCACAGGTATTAATTACGCAAAAACGAGTTATATCGATTCATCATTATATGACTACACGACAGGTAATGGTTTTCCTGCAATGCCTGATTTAAATGATTGGGATGGCAATGCAACTAAACCGACACTAGTTGATGGAAAAAGAGGTAGCGATGTTGTTGCAAAACAAAAAGCAGCATACTTTACAGCACGCTTTAATGTTGTTGATGATTTACATGTGATAACAGGTGGACGTTACAATGATTGGCATGTTGAAGGCGAAGCTTATGGGACTCTACAAGATGCATCAGATAAAGAGTTTATTCCTTATTTAGGCGCTGTTTATCAAATCACACCACAATTAATGGCATACAGCAGTTACACCGAAACTTTTTTATCGTAAAAAGAACTCGATATAAATAACGATATTCTTAAGCCTGTTACAGGTAAAAGTAAAGAAATTGGCTTTAAAAGTGAGTTTTTTGACAGCCAGTTAATTACTTCATTTGCCTATTTTGATATCGAGCAAGTTAACTTAGCAAAATTAGACCCTTTAACAGCAGATAAACCAAGAGATCAACATAGATATATTACATCTGATGGTATTAGTAGTGATGGGTTTGAACTTGAGCTTGCAGGTGAACTATACCCAGGTCTACAAGTTAGCATAGGTCTAACTGATTTTAATCATCGGCATGAATATGCGCTGGCAAGACGATACTTCACGCGATCAAGGTATTGTAGCTGAAGGTCATGCAAACGCGGGCCAAGAAATCGTAACTTATCAAGATGCCTACAGTGTTATTAATTTAATGGCTAAATACAATATTAATGAAAAGGTATCTGTTTCTGTCAATGCAAACAATGTAACTGATGAAAAATACATAAACAGCTTATATTGGGCACAAGGTTATTATGGTGCACCGGTCAACTACACTGCTACTTTAAGCTGGCAGTTATAATTCATTCCAACTGACTATGGAATTGCTCCCTCAGAGCTAACACCAAGTGATACAGCTTTTACTGTATCACTTTTTTAATTTTTAAAACGGTAACCTGATGAGAAAAAAACTCTTTAAATGGCATTCATATTTGGCTTTAATAGCTATGATCCCTCTAATTGTAATTTGTAT
>Ga0209396_1002354_pt1 | contig 19946 bp, 18 predicted proteins | sample GOMGulsemesocosm_6_FD_184638 | JGI IMG/M metagenome (GOLD analysis project Ga0209396, IMG submission 184638) | Methane-oxidizing microbial communities from mesocosms in the Gulf of Mexico - GOM8C Gulf of Mexico (SPAdes) (version 2) | ecosystem: Environmental > Aquatic > Marine > Cold seeps...
GCTTTACTCGGCTTAAAAAGTTTAACTGAATACGTTGTTCGCTTGATGGACGAAGATTCAACTAAAGTAGTTTCTGAGCATGAGAGTATTACCGTTGAAGCGAATGTATTCGACCAATTTATGGCAGCTTGTGATGAAGCGAAAGCTCCAAATAAAGCATTACTTGAAGCCGCTGCCTTTACCCAGAATGGTGAGTTCAAGTGAGTTATTCCAAAACTTTCAAAGAACTGGATAAATCACAACACGATAGAGCATCATTTGACTGTGGTGAAAAAGAGTTAAATGGTTTTATCCAAACTCAAGCTGCTAAGCATATGCAAGCAGGTATTAGCCGCACTATGGTTTTGCCTGCTTCTGTGCCTCTACCAAATCAAAAATATCCAATTTGTTCGTTTTATAGTATTGCGCCAAGTTCGATTAGCCGTAATACGTTGCCACAAGCGATGGCTAAAAAATTACCACGCTATCCAATTCCTGTTTTTCTTTTAGGTCAACTTGCAGTTCATAAAGAGTTTCATGGCAGTGGGTTAGGTAAAGTTAGCTTAATCAAAGCTCTCGAATATCTTTGGGAAATTAACTCTCACATGAGAGCTTATGCGATTGTTGTTGATTGTTTAACTGAACAAGCTGAGTCATTCTACGCAAAATATGGTTTCGAGGTTCTTTGTGAAATCAATGGTCGAGTAAGAATGTTCATACCAATGAAAACAGTCAGCCAGTTATTCACTTAGCAGTAAGAGTTAATATAGCAGTCGCATAAATTAGATTTATTATATTCGGTAATATCAATTTCACTATACTTTATGTAATGCGAACCGTACCTTTTAAAGCCTAAGCCTTGATAATCACAAACGTGCTCTCGCTATTCTATCCCAACATTTTTACGCTTTCACTGATCTAAGTTTTGAGTAAAAAAAATCCCACTTAGAAAAGTGGGATTTTAGTATTTACTAGCAATTAATTAGTTGGGTTTAAGCAACTTCTTTCTTAGCTTTAACTTGCTTCTTCGCTTTTGGTGCTGCGTTTGCACGGTCACGCCAATCTTGATTTAGCTGATTAACTAATGATTTATCAGCAGCTAGATCTTCAGGAGCGAAGTCATCAACATTAATTGTACGTAGGCGGCCTTCTTCAGCAACTTTCAGTAGTTCAGCTTCTTCAGCAGTAATTTGCTTCGCAGCCAATGCTACATCAGCAACACGGTCAAGGTAAATGAATGGACGACGTACGCCATCTTCTTTACAGATTCGAGTGAAGATAGGCTCTGCAACAATGATGTCGCGTAGCGCTTTCTCTTGCAGACCAACTGGGTTGCCTTCTTCTTCTGTTAAGTACATATCTGTCGCTAGACGACTACGTGCTGCAGAAGGTTTCTGTAGAATAGTTGCTACTTTATGGTCTAGTTTATCTGTAGGGCGAACTAAACGCGTACCTACTGGTAGAACCATAGCGCGTAGTGCGATACCGACAAAACGATTAGGGAAGTTACGTAATACTTCATCAATTGCATGTTCAGCAGTGTATAAAGAATCTTGTAGAGCCCAATGAACGAATGGCAAGTCATCTTGTTGACGGCCTTCATCTTCAAAACGTTTTAGCGTTGCAGATGATAGGTAAAGCTGACTTAAGATATCACCAAGACGTGCAGAAACACGTTCTTTACGTTTCAATGAACCACCAAGAACCCCCATAGCTACATCAGATAGGAATGCTAAGTTTGCACTTAAGCGATTCATCTGTTGATAGTATTGCGCTGTTTCATCTTTAAATGGTGCCGCAGAACCTTTACCGTTGGTAATACCCATAGTAAACGAACGGAAGAAGTTCGACATTGCAAAACCGATATGGCCGAATAGCGCGCTATCGAAGTCTTGTAATGCTTTGCGATCATCGTTTAATGCCGCAGCGTTAAGTTCTGCTAATACAAATGGATGACAACGAATCGCGCCTTGACCGTAAATAATTAAGTTACGCGTCAGGATGTTTGCGCCTTCAACGGTGATTGCAACTGGCGCTGCTTGGTAACCACGACCTGAAGCATTATTAGGACCAAGGCAGATACCTTTACCACCGGAAATATCCATGGCATCAATCGCACATTTCTGCGCTCTGTCAGTTAAATGCATTTTCACAAGGGCAGTGATCACTGATGGTTTTTCACCAAGGTCAATTGCACTCGTTGTTAGGCTTGAAGCTGCGCCCATAAGGTAAGCATTACCACCAATACGCGCTAGCGGCTCTTCAATACCTTCCATTTTACCGAGAGGTGTTTTAAATTGACGACGGATTGCAGTATAAGAGCCCATGCCCAGTGCTGCCATCTTAACAGCGCCAGCAGAACAAGAAGGTAGGGTAATACCACGACCAACAGATAGACACTCAACCAGCATGCGCCAGCCTTGACCAGCCATCTCTTGACCACCAATGATGTAATCAAGCGGTACAAATACTTCATTACCAATTGTTGGACCATTTTGGAATGGCAAGTTTAGTGGGAAGTGACGACGACCAGTTTGTACGCCTGGGATATCTGTAGGGATAAGGGCACAAGTAATACCGATGTCTTCTTTATCACCTAATAGACCTTCAGGATCGCGCAGTTTAACTGCAAGACCAAGTACTGTCGCAACAGGTGCTAAAGTAATATAACGTTTGTTCCAAGTAAGTTTCATACCTAGAACTTCTTTACCTTCAAATTCGCCTTTGCAAACAATACCGAAATCTGGGATTGCGCCTGCATCAGAACCCGCTTCTGGGCTCGTTAGTGCGAAACATGGAATTTCATCACCGGCAGCTAGACGAGGAAGGTAGTAATCTTGTTGTTCTTTAGTTCCGTAGTGTTGTAGTAATTCACCAGGTCCTAAAGAATTAGGTACACCAACAGTACTCGCCATTACAGCACTTGAGCCTGAAAGTTTTTGTAAAACTGTTGATTGTGCTAGTGCTGAAAATTCAAGGCCACCGTATTTCTTTTTGATGATCATGGCAAAGAATCCCTTAGTTTTAAGGAACTCCCATAATTCAGGAGGTAAATCAGCACGTTTATGTGTAATTTCAAACTCGTCAGCCATGCGACAAGCTTCTTCTACTGGGCCATCTAGGAAAGCTCGCTCTTCCGCTGTTAGCGTTGGAGTCGGCACATTGTGCAGTTTTTCCCAGTTAGGTTTACCACTAAATAGATCTGCATCCCACCATGTCGTACCCGCTTCTAGTGCTTCGGTCTCAGTTTGAGACATTTCAGGCATGATCTTACGGAAACCGTTAAGAATTGGTTTTGACAGGTATCCTTGACGAACACTTGTGATGTTTAATGGAATTGCGATGACTGCTGCAATAATCCAGATTGCAAGCGAAATATCACCAAAATACGATACTGCTGCTAGAGCGACAAAAAATGCACCCGTGAAAGCGGCTAGTGATGCGCGTTGATACGATAATGTACCAAATACAGCGACTAGGGCTAAGAGTGAGATAGTGGTTGCCATGATTCTCTCCTTTCATTAAGCAACTAAAGCAAATATCAGAGGTCTGACCAGGAATTCTGGTTTGAGTATTAGTTCTAGTTTATTACGAAAAGTTTAGCAAGTAGTTTACATTTATTTTACGTAATATTTTTGTAACATGTAACTAAGCGCTTGTTTTTGAGTTGTGCGGTTTATTTATCACCGTGAAAATAGCACCGTGTCATGAAATATTTAAGCGTTATTTTTAGACTGAAAACTATTATATTATAGATACTTAAATACTCACAAAGGAATACGTTGGTTGCTTGTCTAATGTGATTTGTGACCTGTAATTATTTTTATTACGATTAATATTTCTCGTTTTTGATGACACAAACGATGTAATTTATGAAACAATGGGCGTCGCTAAAAAACGCTATAACAGCAACAGATTTATCTATACTAAGGTGAAGTAACATGGCCAATTATCAAGGCTTAATTCAGCAAGAATTAACAGAAGCAGCGCAAGTATTAAATGACTTTTTAGCTGATGCGCAAAATATTGAAAATATTGAAGCCGCGGCAGCACTGCTTGCTGACTCTTTTAAAGCCGGCGGTAAAGTGCTTTCTTGTGGTAACGGCGGCTCGCATTGTGATGCGATGCATTTCGCGGAAGAGTTATCTGGCCGTTATCGTGATAACCGTCCTGCTATGCCGGGCATTGCTATCTCAGATGTGAGTCACATGTCTTGCGTGAGTAATGATTTTGGTTATGACTACGTATTTTCGCGTTATGTTGAAGGTATTGGTGCTAAAGGCGATGTCCTGTTAGGTCTCAGTACCAGTGGTAATTCACAGAACGTATTGAATGCTTTTGCTGCGGCGAAAGAGAAAGGTATGAAGACTATTGCGCTTACCGGTAAAGATGGCGGTAAAATGGCAGGTATTGCTGATATTGAAATCCGTGTAGCACATTTTGGCTATGCAGATCGCATTCAAGAAATCCACATTAAAGTGATCCATTTACTGATTCAATTGATTGAAAAAATGATGGGTTATGCAAAATAATATCGCAGTTTTTGTTAACAAATAAAGTGAGATTCGTGGTTTTTATGGGGAAATGCGGGGAAGTATATGTGTGAATTATTAGGCATGAGTGCAAATGTACCAACAGATATTTGTTTTAGTTTTTCGGGACTAATGCAACGTGGTGGTAATACTGGTCCACACACAGACGGCTGGGGTATTACTTTTTATGAAGGTAAAGGCTGCCGTACTTTTCGCGATCCTCAGCCGAGCAGTGAATCTAAAATCGCTCAGTTAGTTAAAGATTACCCGATCAAGAGTAAAGCGGTTATTTCCCATATTCGTCAGGCTAATCGTGGTGAAGTATCGTTAGAAAACACCCATCCTTTTACCCGTGAAGTGTGGGGTAAAAATTGGACTTACGCGCACAATGGTCAATTGAGTGGTTATGAAAACCTCGATACAGGCTCTTACTTGCCAATTGGCGAAACAGACAGTGAGAAGGTGTTTTGTTGGATCTTGCAGCAAGTTACCGCTACTTTTCCACAGCAACCCGAAGACATGAAAGTGATCTTCCCGTTTATTGCTAGCCTTGGTGATCAGTTAAGAGAGCTGGGCGTATTTAATATGCTGCTTACAGATGGTGATTTTGTTTTCGCTTATTGCACCAACAATTTGCATCACATTGTGCGTCGTGCGCCCTTTGGTCGTGCTGAGTTAATTGATGAAGATATGATGATCAACTTCGAGAATGAAACTTCAGATTCTGATGTCGTCGCCATTATTGCGACTCAACCGTTAACCAATAATGAAGTTTGGCACAAGATGCAGCCGGGTGAATATACAGTATTCTGCAATGGTAAGATCCTGTTAGCTAATAATGATTCGGTGCAAGTTGAGCAATATGGACCTTGCACTGCACCCTAGTAACTAGCGTTTATATGACTGTTGTTTAAGATTACATTATTTAAATTTATTACTGCTTAATATTATGAATCATGTATTAATAAAAAAGCTTTTATTGCGTTAACAATAAAGGCTTTTGCTATTTGGCTCTTTGATATAGAAGCACCTAAATATCAGTTTAACTAGCCCTTGCAGAGCTAGCTGCAACTGAATTAGTCAGCGGCATAACCACTGGTTGGCAGCGTTTCACCATCTAGCACAGCTGCATCTGCAGTCATGCTTAAACGATTTGTACAGAACCATTGAATTACCATCGGGTAAATCATGTGTTCTTGTTCATGCACTCGAGAAGCAACGTCTTCGGCAGTATCATCACCAAATACCGGTACTTTCGCTTGCAGTACAACAGGGCCAGCGTCAAGTTCAGGAATAACAAAGTGCACAGATGCACCGTGCTCTTCGTCACCGTTGTCGATAGCACGTTGGTGCGTATCTAAACCTGGATATTTAGGTAATAGAGAAGGATGAATATTAAGCATCTTACCCGCGTAATGCTGCACAAAGTCAGCACTTAATATACGCATATAACCTGCTAGTACGATCAGGTCAGGTTGGTGTTGATCAATTTGCGCCATCAAATCAGAATCAAATGCATCGCGATCAGCAAATTCTTTCGGGTCTACGAAAAATGCTGGTACGTCGGAATCATTTGCTCTTTCTAAGGCGTATGCGTCGTCTTTATTGCTAAATACTGCGCTTACTTTACCGTTGATCAATCCTTGATCGCAGTGGTCTAGAATGGTCTGTAAGTTACTGCCATTGCCAGATACTAATACTACGATAGATGCTTGTTTAGACATTATTTTATCTCTACTTGTTCTTCATTATCAGTTGCGTCGGCAATATCGCCAATCAACCAAGCATTTTCACCATGCTCAGTTAAAATAGCTAGTGCTTGTTCAACATCTGCTTCAGGTAATGCGATAACCATGCCTACACCACAGTTAAAGGTGCGATACATTTCGCTACGCTCAACATTGCCTTTCTCTTGTAACCAATTGAAAATTGAAGGCCATTGCCAGCTTTTTTCATCGATAATTGCTTTTGTTTGTGCTGGAAGTACGCGAGGGATATTTTCCCAGAAACCACCACCTGTGATATGGGATAGTGCGTGTACATCGCATTGTTTTAGCAGGGCTAAAACTGATTTAACGTAAATCTTCGTTGGCGTTAAAAGGGTATCGCCAAGCGTTGAATCGCCAAATACTTGTGTTGGATCTTCGTTTGATACTTCGAGAATTTTACGAACGAGTGAATAGCCGTTCGAATGTGGGCCGCTAGAGCCAAGAGCAATGAGTTTGTCGCCTGCTTTAACTTTTGTGCCATCGATGATGTTTTCTTTGTCTACGACACCTACGCAAAAACCAGCAATGTCGAAGTCTTTACCTTCATACATACCTGGCATTTCAGCCGTTTCACCACCTGTTAATGCACAACCAGATTGCAGACAACCTTCACCAATACCTGTCACAACAGACGCTGCAACATCGACGTCAAGTTTACCTGTCGCGTAGTAATCAAGGAAGAATAGCGGTTCTGCACCTTGTACGATCAAATCATTTACACACATAGCCACTAAATCAATACCTACGGTATCGTATTTAGCGAGGTCGATAGCAAGACGTAATTTAGTGCCTACGCCATCCGTGCCTGCAACCAGCACCGGCTCTTTATAACCAGAAGGTAATTGGCATAAAGCCCCGAAGCCACCTAATCCGCCCATCACTTCTGGACGTTTCGTCTTTTTAGCCACACCCTTGATGCGCTCTACTAAAGCATTACCCGCGTCGATATCGACACCTGCATCTTTATAACTTAGAGAAGTATTTTGATTGCTCACTGGATCCCTCACAAACTAATCGTATCAATTGGATTAAAAAATCGCCGCAAGTTTAACAACTTTACCCCTGAAATAAAAACAATATTAGCTGTAAATAACAAGTATATTAACAATAAGAAGAAGCTGGGTTTGGGGTCAATTTTTAATCCATTAAAATCAGTTTAATCTAGAGGTTAAACCAGAATTAACTATCATTATCTAGGTATTTTCACTATAATTACGCGGTTTAATTTTGTGTTCATTCATATCGCGAGGAAATTTCATGAAAGTTGTTGAAGTAAAACACCCGTTAGTTCGTCATAAACTTGGGTTAATGCGTGCTGGTGATATTAGTACTAAACGTTTTCGTGAGTTAGCTACGGAAGTAGGTAGCTTATTAACTTATGAAGCGACTGCAGATTTAGAGTTGGAACAAAAAACAATTACTGGTTGGAACGGCGAAGTAGAAGTCGATGCAATTAAAGGTAAAAAAGTAACTGTTGTGCCAATTCTTCGTGCTGGTCTAGGTATGATGGATGGTGTTCTTGAGCATATGCCAAGTGCACGTGTAAGTGTTGTCGGTATGTACCGTGATGAAGAGACGCTAGAAGCAGTTCCGTATTTTGAAAAAATTGTTCACAGTATTGAAGAGCGTTTAGCTATTGTTGTTGACCCTATGTTAGCAACTGGTGGCTCTATGATCGCAACACTAGATCTATTGAAAGCGAAAGGCTGTAAGAACATTAAAGTACTTGTTTTAGTGGCTGCTCCAGAAGGTCTTAAAGCATTAGAAGAAGCGCATCCAGAAATAGAGCTATTCACAGCTTCTATTGATGAGCGTTTAGATGAAAAAGGTTACATCGTACCGGGTCTAGGTGACGCGGGTGATAAGATCTTTGGTACTAAATAATTTAGTATTATAAATATCTAGTTATACCAATAAGCAGTGTTGATCAAGCTCGGTCGACATTGTTTTTTTTGCTTGTTTAATTGCCCCCCCTCAGTAAATCTTGTTATTTCCTTTGAGTTTATCCATTTCAGTTAAATTTATTATTTCGGCTATGTTACTATCATTAGCATTATAAATAACTCCACGTTGATGAAGAAAACAGTGATGAAAAAAACAGTGATGAGAACAAGAGTTATGAAAAAAACAATTATGATAAAACCAAGAATCAGCAGCATATTGCCGTTAATATTATCAGTGTTAGCATTTGTCTCGCTTAGCAGCAAAGCAATCGACGTTGATGGCTTATATTCCGCTTCAATTGAAATTCAGCAAGATACGGCTAACCGTGCCTTGCAACGCTTGGCATTTACTGACGTGTTGATTAAAGTGTCTGGCAATTCACTGGTTGCCAATAATCTTGTCATTAAGAAAGCATTGAATCGCCCCCGTGAATATCTCGTTAAACAAAGTGAAACCCGTGTCGCCGATAAGCGTTTTTTTAATACCAGTTTTAACTCTCAGAAGATAAATCGCTTATTACGCACAAGTGGCTTTGGTGTTTGGGGCAAAAATCGCCCACAGCAAGTTATATGGCTGGTAGTGGATGAAGATTTTGCGCGCACCATCCGTGGTGAAAGTGATTTAGATTATGCACAGTTCATTCAGAACTCTTTACAGCAAGCTGGTCAACGCGCTATTCCGTTGTTATTCCCGATCATGGACTTGGATGATGAATTAGAAGTCTCAAGTGCCGATCTTTGGGGCCAATTTACCGCGCCTGTTGAACGTGGATCTGTGCGTTATGGTGCGGACAATTACGTGATAGCTAAGATCATTAAGTTGCCTGAAGACTATCAGTTAAGCTGGAGCATGTACGGCCGTAACAGTAAAAGCCAACCGTTCGAGATCTGGTTAAATGGTAAATCACAAGGCCAACTCCCTGAATTAGGTTTAGAGCTATCAAATACACTAGCGAACTACCTTGGTGAAAAATATAGCGTTAAAGTTTCAGGCAAAAATGAACAAGTATTTTTAACCATAGATCGAGTTAATGAAACCCGTGATTATGCGCAATTAATGGCGATGTTTTCCAGGTTGTCCGCTGTAGGTGAAGTTGATTTATCATCAGTGACAGGTTCTAGTGTGCAGTTAAAACTAACGTTGTTAGGTACACCTGAAGATTTACTTAAAGAATTAGAACTTGATTCGAGGATTAATAGTATCCAAAATTCCTTTGGTGATACGCGTTTTGAATGGGCGGGGCAGTAGTAAAATCAGCCCAAGAGTGACGACATGATCACGGCTATAAATAGCATTAATGTGTGCTTGTGTTGTTCTCTATCTTTATAGGAAGTGCTATTATATCAATACTAAAAGTGTGATTATTGGCAAGGATTCTATTGAATATACCAGCACAACTTTCTCTACCTGTACAACTGCCTGATGGTGAAACATTTGCCAGTTTTTATCCTGGTGAAAATGTACAACTTTTAACTGCACTAAAGAATGCTGCTGTCGGTCAAGGTGATCCCTTTATTTATCTATTTGGTAACCAGAGCTCTGGTACATCCCACCTATTACACGCTACTTGTACCGAGTCCACCGATTCAGATCGTTCTGCCGCCTATGTTCCGATGGAAATGTCGATGATAATGTCGCCATCAGTACTCGATGGTATGGAGCATTTGGATGTAGTGTGCATTGATAATATTGATATGATAGCTGGTATTGAAGAATGGGAAATTGCACTGTTTAATTTTTATAACCGCTGGCGTGACATCCACAATCAAGACTCTCAAAATGAAAACAAGCAAGGCTCTTTGATCGTGACTGGTAATAGTGCTGCTCGACATTTAGCTATTCAATTACCCGATTTATTATCGCGATTAGATTGGGGCGTCAGTTATCAAGTTCAGCTATTAGATGATGATGCTAAGTTAGCAGCACTGCAATTACGTGCAGAATTTCGCGGTTTAAAGTTACCTGTTGATGTGGGCCGTTTTTTATTAAATCGTTCATCTCGAGATATGAAAGATTTAATTGCCACGTTAGATAGACTTGATGCAGCTTCGATCAGTGCACAGCGCAGATTAACCATTCCTTTTATCAAAGAAGCGCTGTCTTTGTAGCATATATGAGATAGATTCTGAAAATAGCTCAAGACATCTCTGTTCGCTTAAATAAGGGCATCCATGCCCTTATACGTTCACGACATAAATAGCATTGACATCTTTGGCGCTATTTTTTATTGGCTTCTCTAACTGCTTCTTCGTGGGCTTTTTCTGCAGCCATCACTTCTTTTAGCTTTGGTAAACCAAGACCTAATTCTTTACCTTTCATCCGCGCATAAATACCATTGCCAAACAGCATACAAGTGGCAAAGATAAACTCTAGGATAGCTAAATAGCGTTCGTCTGGGTCGGTATAAACAATGGTTAGTGCATGCAGGTAGTAAATCATCACTATGAAGTTACTCCACGCTGCGGTGTAAGGTTTACCCTTTAGCAGGCCATAAGCAGGCAATAATAATGGCAGTAACCATAATAACGCTTTAGCAATCGGGTTCGACTCATGCGCAGCTTGGCGTTCTAGCCACTTTTGTTTTTCGGCTTCAACTTGAGGTAAGAGCGCTGGGTTCTGCTCTGCCATTGAAGTCAATTCAGCTAAAGCTTGCGATTGGGAGCTCTCAATCTTGCTATCTGGCGTCAGATATAACTGCCAAACCAGCGTTAAAATCAATAAGCCAATATAACCAAATAAACCAAGAAATCGATATTGGCGGGTACGCTGTTGTATTAAATCCATTGTAAGCTCAATTTTATAAAATAGTTAAAATGTTTTCAGGAGGACGGCCGATAGCAGCTTTGCCATTGGCAAGTACGATCGGACGCTCTAATAATTTAGGTGTTGACGTGATAGCGGCAATTAATTCGACGTCAGTTTTACTTTCATCATTAAGGTCTAGCTCTTTATATTCAACTTCTTTAGTGCGCATGAGCTGGCGTGGCGTTAGATTTAATAGCGTTAATAAGTTTTCTACATCAGCACTGCTTGGCGGTGTTTCTAAGTATTTAACTATCGTCGGTGAGATACCTTGCGCTTCTAATAGTGCGAGAGTTTCACGGCTTTTTGAGCAGCGAGGATTATGATAAATAGTGACATCAGTCATGATAACGATTCCTTACAATTGATGAATGCCTGAAGCGGCTATTTTGCCTTGTTTCTTCAGTGTTAGCTAGTTTTGCAGTGCTTGCATGCGCTGTTCTGCGTCTTTTGAACGCTTGATGAGCGCATCAATACGCGCGACCGCAAGTGGTGATACTGCTAAGGTTCGTGCCGATTGCAGGGCGTTATTTGCGCGTGGATAATCGGCTTTTAACAATGCTAGGTTAGCGCGTTGGATATACATGTTTACCTCATCCCCCGTTTTTTCTAATAAACCAATGTAAAGCTCAATCGCAGCAATATTCTGCTCATGTTGCTCTACAAAACTACGGATGAGTTTCACTGCTTCTGGGTAGCGTTTCGCTTGTTGTAAAGAGACCGTAAGATTTAAGGTAATAACAGCATCATCTGTATAAGTAAGGCTGGCTTGTTCTAAACGCTCAATGGCTTGTTGCGGTTTTTTCAGCGCTAAATCGGCATCTGTTAAGCTGTCTAGGTAAAATAAATTATCCGGCGTCTTAGTTATCAGTTTGGTTAAGATAGTTTTTGCTTGTTCGGCTTTATCGAGCTGTATTAAGGCCAGCGCTTTACCGTACCAAGCTGCATCTGCGACTACATATTGTTTCTTTTTGATCTGGTCTTGGAAATATTGTAGCGAATCTTCAGCCTTAAAAGTGCCATAGCGCACTTGAATACGCGCCTTGGCTAATTGGTAATTTAAGCTGGATTGATAATGGCGCTGTGGATACTGCGTGGCTCTGTCCCGGGCTTCTGCTACGCGGGTAGTTGGCAGTGGGTGAGTGATCAGCATTTGCGGTACTTTCGAGCTATAACGATATTGCTCTGCTAACTTGCCGAAGAAGTTGGCCATGTCTGCTGGGTTATAACCCGCATTAGCCATCACTTGAATACCAATGCGATCAGCTTCAAATTCGTTTTGACGAGTATAGTTAATCGATGATTGAGCATTGATTGCAACCGTGGTTTGTAATGCGGCAATCCCGGCTACTGGATTGGCAATGCCCAATAATACTGCACCGACAATACCTGCCATGGTGAGTTTATTGTTACCCGCTTGCGCTTCTAAACTACGGGCTAAATGGCGCTGGGTAATATGGGATATTTCATGGGCAAGTACCGAAGCGAATTCTGATTCGGTTTGAGCGTTAAGAAATAATCCTGTGTGTACTTTTACATAACCGCCGAGAAATGCCGCTGCATTAATTTCATTATTACGAATTAAGAAGAAGTGAAACGGGAAGCGCACAGAGTCGGCTTGGCCAACTAGTTTTCCGCCTAAATCGGTAATGTATTCACTCAATACCGGATCATTTACCATTGGAAAAGAAGCACGTGCAACCTTAATAAAAGCGGCGCCATATTGCTGCTCTTGCTGAATCGATAATGCTGTCACACCTGCGGTGCCGATCTCTGGCAGCTTATTGGTCGCTAATGCATTCGGCATCATGGGTAATAGGCTTAGTAGCAAGGCGCTTGCTGCTAATTTAAATTTTCTCTGAATTACTGTTTTTTTAGTAGACAAATTACAGACCTATAAACCTATAGCAGGCATAAATGGGGGATAAATACGTGATGTTTGGTAACGCACTATTTATAAAACAGTAACATAATAAAACAAATCGTCAGCAAGGAACAACGCTTATCGGTTCGACTCAGGCTTTTAAGTAAAGTTCCTAGCTATAAAATGCACTATTTTATTGATGATTGATAAGTTATGCAGGGGCTTTGCTAGAAAAACACCCTTTAATACTGCTAAAATCGATGAGTATTTATTTCAAATAAAAAAATGAGAGTGAATTAAGATGGGCAGAGCGTTCCAAAACCGTAAATTATCCATGGCTAAAACCGCCGGCATGAAAACTAAGGTCTACTCGAAATATGGTAAAGAGATCTACGTATGCGCAAAAAGTGGTGGTGGCGACCCTGATAGCAACTTAAGTCTTCGTCGTATTATTGAAAAAGCGAAAAAAGATCAAGTACCAACACACGTAATCGATCGCGCAATTGAAAAAGCATCAGGCGCTGGCGGTGAAGATTACGAACGTGCAAGTTATGAAGGTTTTGGCCCAGGTAACTGCATGGTGATCGTTGAATGTCTAACTGACAACGGTAAACGTACTTTCACTGACGTTCGCCAAGCATTCGTGAAGAATGGCGCTAAATTAGGTGCGCAAGGTTCAGTTGCTCATATGTTTGATCATCAAGCTGTGTTTGAATTCAAACATGATGATGAAGAAGCGGTACTTGAAGCATTGATGGAAGCGGAAGTTGATGTTGCAGATTTAGAAAATGAAGACGGAGCAATCACTGTTTATGTTCCTCATACTGAATTCTACAAAACTAAAGTCGCTATCTCTGAAGCATTCTCTGGTGTTGAATTTGATGCTGAAGACATCACTTTCCTACCACAAGTAGAAACAGAAGTTGTTGGTGATGATGTAGAAATGTTTGAACGCTTTCTTGCTGCACTAAACGACAGTGATGACGTGCAAGACGTTTACCATAACGCGATCTTACCTGAGTAAATCTACTTAAGTCGATTCAGGTCAACTTTAGGTAGACAGCGGTAAATACAAACCGTCGTTATGATAAAAAAAGGCTCATTCCAATTGGAATGAGCCTTTTTTATATTTAATGAAAACTAGATTCGCTTTCATTAATAGAGCGGTTAGCTCAAATTACATCTTTTTACAGTAAGCAGAGATGATCACCATTGCTGTACCGTTTGCGCGGCCTTGAATGTGCAGTGGATTATCAGTTAAACCGATGTTACGCACTGCTGTACCACGTTTGATCACGATGCTTGAGCCTTTTACTGGCAAGTCTTTAATGATGTTTACGTTGTCGCCAGCTTGTAGGATTGTGCCATTTACGTCACGAGCTGGTTGATCTGTCATCGCTGCGATAAGTACGCCTTTTTCAGCCCATGCTTTAGTGTCTTCTTCTAAGTACATCATGTCTAATAGGTCTCGTGACCAATCAGCATCTAAGCGGTGCAACATACGATAAGCAAGTACTTGCACGGCTGGTACTTGGCTCCACATGCTGTCGTTTAGACAACGCCAGTGATTTTCATCTAGGCTGTCAGCAGAATTGATTTGACTAAGGCAAGTATCGCAAAGCATTACCGCACAGTCAGAGCTTTTCTCTGGTGATTCAGGAAGCTCGTAAGCTGATAAGTTAGATTCTGCTGTGCACATTTCACATTTAGAACCACTGCGTTGTAATAGCGTTGTTTCGATCGACATTGAATTAATCCTCTGAATTTTGTGACCGTATTATGTCATATTTCCAAGATTTTGGGTATAGAGCGATATTGATCTTAGCCAAGATCAAGGTCACTATTGTAAGTCGCAGATTCAGTAGGTTAATAAATAGGTTAATTCTCGGTCAAAAGGAAATGCTCGGACTGTTAGATAAATACAGGAAGCAAACCTTGGCTAATCAGTGACTAATTTATAGTTAATAGCGCACAAATTAATGGAGTAAACATGGAAGATAGCGTTTTATTTAGTGAATATGATTGTCAAGATGGCCATCGTATCGGGGTGATTAACCTAAATAAGCCAAAGCAGTTACATGCGTTGAGTGAGGGTATGTTTCCGCTTATTTCCCAACAACTCAGTCAATGGAAGAGTGATGATGCGCTCGCTTGTGTGATATTAACCAGTACTGGCGAACGTGCTTTCTGTGCTGGTGGTGATGTTAAATCATTACAGCAAGCACTGGTTAAAGCCGAGGATGAAACGGCTCAGCAAGAGTTGGTTACAGAATACTTTACTAAAGAGTACACCGTCGATCATATGCTACATACCTATGCTAAACCGATTATAGTGTGGGGCGATGGCATTATCATGGGTGGCGGGTTAGGGCTGTTTATGGGGTGTAGCCACAGAATTGTTACCGAAACTGCACGTATTGCTATGCCAGAAATTACTATTGGGCTATTTCCTGATGTGGGCGCGACTTGGTTCTTAAATCATTTACCGCATGCGGGGATTGGTTTGTTTCTTGGTTTAACTGGCGCGAGTATCAATGCGTTGGATGCCCAGTATCTTGAATTGAGTTCTTATGCCATTCCTGCATCGCAACAAACATCATTGTTAGAGAGTTTACAGGCTATTGCTTGGGCTGATGCAGATAGCCATCTACTGGTCGACAGAGTGTTAGAAAGCATGATCGATAAAACCTCCTTCCCACAAGCGCAGTTACCAATCTACCAAGACTTCTTCAATAAGTTAGCTATGCAAGATGACTTAGCTGCAGTGATGGCTCTTATCCAACAATATGATTGTGAAGATAAATGGTTTACGGTCAGTCGCAGTAAGCTATTGCAGGGCAGTCCTATTTCAGCACATCTACTATATCGACAAATTAATCAGTTTAATCATTTATCTTTAGCGGATTGTTTTCGCTTAGAATTAGGTTTAGCCGTGAATATTTGCTTAAAAGGTGACTTGCAAGAAGGCGTAAGGGCATTGCTCGTTGATAAAGACAATCAACCGCAGTGGTTATACCGCGATTGTAATTCGGTTCCCTGTGCGTTTATTGATGAAATGTTTTATCAACCTTGGGCGGATGCCGAACATCCACTCGCTAAGCTAGGTTAGATAATGAATTAAATCCCGAGTCAATTACTGGGTATTTGTATGGAAAAAGACCTATTTAGTAGGTCTTTTTTTTACACTTTTATTTTAACAGTTAAAAAATCCACTAAAAGAATAAAATAAAGTGGAATGAACTACTCATCCTATTCTCTTCTGTGATGCAGTTATCAGTTCTATTTTTTTAGCGTAAAACCTCTATAAACTGCTGTCATTTTCGAAAAATCAAGCTTAAAATTAACACTAAAGAGATACCTCTTTGGTGTTTGTAATATTTATCACCATATAACGGCTACCTATATATGGTAATGAATATTTATAACATTTATTTATAACAAGTTTGATTTTTTGGAGATTTATTATGAGCACAGCATTTTTTATTCCAGCAGTAAACTTAATGGGCGCAGGTTGCCTAACTCAAGCAGCTGATACTATCCAAGGCCACGGTTTTAAAAAAGCATTAATCGTTACAGATAAGATCATCAACCAAATTGGTATGGTTAAAACTGTACAAGATCTCTTAGCTGCACGTGACGTTGAAGTTGTGGTATTTGATGGTACACAACCAAACCCAACAACGGGCAATGTTGAAGCAGGTTTAGAGCTATTAAAAGCAAATGATTGTGATTTCGTTATGTCACTTGGTGGCGGTTCACCACATGATTGCGCTAAAGGTATTGCACTCGTAGCTGCTAACGGCGGCAAGATTGCAGATTACGAAGGTGTTGATCAATCAGCTAAAGCGCAAATGCCACTAGTAGCAATCAATACGACAGCGGGTACTGCATCTGAAATGACACGTTTCTGCATTATCACTAATGAAGCTACGCACATTAAAATGGCGATTGTAGATAAGAATACTACACCGTTAATGTCAGTAAACGATCCAGAGCTAATGTTAGCTAAACCTGCATCACTAACTGCAGCGACAGGTATGGACGCACTTACTCACGCAGTAGAGGCATATGTATCAACTGCGGCAACACCAATCACCGATGCAGTTGCGATCAAAGCAATGGAACTTATTCAAGCTTTCCTACGCCGCGCAGTAGAAGATGGTCAAAACATCGAAGCGCGTGAACAAATGGCTTACGCACAATTCATGGCAGGTATGGCATTTAACAATGCATCACTCGGTTATGTTCATGCAATGGCGCACCAACTAGGTGGTTTTTACGACTTGCCACACGGTGTATGTAATGCAGTATTATTACCACATGTTCAAGCATACAACGCACAAGTTTGCCCTGAACGTCTAGCGGATGTTGCAACAGCAATGGGTGTTGATGTATCTGCAATGACAGCCGAAGAAGGTGCTAAAGCAGCTATCCAAGCAATCGTTGAGTTGGCAACTGATGTGGGTATTCCAAGCGGTTTAACTGCATTAAACGTGAAAGTTGAAGACATTCCAGAATTGGCTAAAAATGCATTAAACGATGCATGTGGTTTCACTAACCCGAAACAAGCAACACACGAAGAAATCTGCGCAATCTTTAACGCAGCAATGTAATTATATAAATGATGTAATCGGTTAACCTGCCATTAGCTGTTTACTTTAAAATCCCTGAGCCGAGCTTGGGGATTTTTTTTATCTGTCGTATGTTATATAGTTAAAGTGAACTTTAGTTTTATATGAACTAAACAATCGCTATTGAGATTAACTCGTTCTATTAACTATTGAGACTTTAGCATGCGTACCGATATTAAATTTTTAACTATAGGACAGGTGGCGGAACGCTGTGATATCGCCACTTCGGCATTGCGTTTTTATGAGCAAAAAGGTTTGATCAAATCAATCCGTAATTCGGGAAATCAACGCCGTTATCATCCTTCTATGTTGCGCCAAATTTCGGTGATCACCGCTGCGCAAAATCTCGGTTTACCTTGCAAGAGATCAGCGCTGCATTGGCAGCATTACCTGATAATCGCACGCCAACCAAAGAAGATTGGGAAGTCATGTCCAAGCAATGGGCGCAAGATTTAGACACTAAGATCGCGCAAATGCAGCGATTGCGTTCGAACTTATCCGGCTGTATTGGTTGCGGCTGTTTATCACTGACATCGTGTGAGTTATTCAATGCTAACGATCGTATTGCCGAAGAAGGCAATGGACCAAGGTTTTTGATTGATGGGTATGCGGATGATGATAAAAACTGCGAGCTATCGCTTTGTGGTTTTAACTCGCAATTTTAGTCAGTGAATATGATTACTTTTTAAGTGTATTTTTTTTATCTCTTAACGCCCTAAAGTCTGCTTTAAAAACCTCATAATCCATTGCGTTGTTAACTTATCATCGGTTTGATAATCCAGAGATTGCATACCAGTAGCGATAGTCTCAGCTGGAATACGATCGCGGCGCACATCCATTAACGCGGCTGAGTATTGCGCGCTAAATTCTGGATGGCCCTGTAAACCAAGAAAATGCGAATCAACCTGAAACATACTGTAAGGACAGAAATCATTGCCCATCAGAACAGTCGAACCTGCTGGTAATTGACACACTTGGTCTTGATGGCTAACCACCAGTGCTACATTGTCTTGTTGCGGTTGCATCCAAGCTTTCTCTGTGACTAAACTATAATGTGCAACGCCTACACCCCAGCCTAACGGGCTTTTTTCAACTTCGCCGCCTAGTGCTTTCGCTATCAGCTGGTGGCCAAAGCAAATACCGACAAAGCCTTTACCTGCGCTATAAAGCGCTCGAATAAAATCTTCCAGTTGGTGGATCCAAGCTTGGTCATCGTTTGCACCCCATTTACTGCCGCTACTCATATAGACATCGCATTCATCGATATGCTGCGGGAATTGCCCATCAATAACGGCATAAAATTGTACATCTATTTCGTCATCATAATCTTGCAAGAGTTGCGTAAACATTGCAGGGTAATCACCAAAGTCGGGTTGCAGCGTATCTTGCACATGGTCACACTGTAAAATCCCTAATTTCATCACCAGCCTCCTTTGATTGGTTAGGTTATCTGTGCCATTTACAGTTCACCGTAAACGGCTGACTGAAAAATTGCAGCATATTGCTGAGCATTAAACGCAATTGGATTACCACCTGCCGATGGATCTTGTTCTGCCATTTTACCGACTTCATGATTACGTTCATTATCAATACCAATGGCGTTTAATGCATGTGGGATCTCCAGTTGTTGGCGAAGATCTAAAACCCAATTTAAGAAGCCATCAAAACTCGCATCGTCTAATTCTAAGTAACGGCTTAAGCGAGTTAGTTTGGCTTCAATCGCACTGCGATTAGCTTTTAAAACATACGGCATCAAGATGGCATTTAATAAACCATGGTGGCTGTCATACAGTGCGCCAATCGGGTGGGCGAGTGCATGCATACCGCCAAGGCCACGTTGGAATGCGGTTGAACCCATGGTTGAAGCTGTCATTACTTGGGCTCTCGCTTCAAGGTCATTGCCGTCTTGCACTGCACGGGGTAAATACTCTTTGATCAGGCGAATAGATTCCAGTGCAATACCTTCTGCCATGGGGTGGTAGTAGTTTGCGCAATAAGCTTCGAGGGCATGGGATAGTGCGTCCATACCTGTTGCCGCGGTTAATTTCGCTGGTAATCCGGCGCTGAGCTGCGGATCTAAGATGACAATCGCAGGGAGCATATTGGGATGGAAAATAATGCGTTTAATGTGGTTTTCACTATCAGTTATCACGGATGCTCGGCCCACTTCTGAACCGGTCCCTGAAGTCGTTGGCACTGCAACCACGGGCGCCATGGTTTCAGTGCGCACATTTAGCCAATTATCACCCACATCTTCAAAATCCCAGATAGGACGGTCTTGACCAACCATTAGTGCAACGGCTTTGGCTGCATCGAGTGCTGAACCGCCACCAAATGCGATCACACCATCGTGCTCACCGCGCCAATAAGCATGCACGCCGTCGGTGACGTTTTCGCCAGTTGGATTGCCTTTAATCTGTGAGAA
>Ga0209396_1002355_pt1 | contig 19942 bp, 22 predicted proteins | sample GOMGulsemesocosm_6_FD_184638 | JGI IMG/M metagenome (GOLD analysis project Ga0209396, IMG submission 184638) | Methane-oxidizing microbial communities from mesocosms in the Gulf of Mexico - GOM8C Gulf of Mexico (SPAdes) (version 2) | ecosystem: Environmental > Aquatic > Marine > Cold seeps...
TACCCATGAAACAATTAATATCGAAGATGCATATCTAGCAAAAGAGCACAATACGAGTGCAGCTCGTGCTATGGATAAAAAAACGGGATATAGGACACAATCAGTTTTAACTGTGCCTCTTGAAAATCATGAAGGAGATATCAACGGTGTTTTACAATTAATAAATGCAAAAAACGATGATTTAATTGTTCCTTTTGATAAGAAAAATACCGACTTAGTATTATCACTTGCCTCATTAGCAGCCGTTGCCTTAACCAATAAACAGCTTATTTTAGATATGGAAGTTTTATTCCAATCTCTCGCTAAACTCATCGCGCAAGCCATTGATGAAAAATCACCTTACACAGGAGGACACTGTAGAAGAGTGCCAGAATTGACTATGATGCTAGCTGATGCAGTTAATAATATAAGTTTTGGACCTTTAAGTGACTTTAATCTAGATGAGGATGAAAAACATACTTTAAGTGTTGCAGGTTGGCTCCATGATTGCGGAAAAATAGCAACGCCAGAATATATTATGGATAAATCAACCAAATTAGAAACCGTATTTGACAGAATAGAACTTGTCAGTGCTAAATTTGAAATTGTTAACAAACAGTTTCAAATTGAGGCATTAAAATTTCCCGATAAACAAAATGAAATAAGTTTAAAACAAACTCAATTAATGGAAGATAAAGAGTTCCTTGAAAAGATTAATATTGGAGGAGAGTTTTTACCACAGCCTGCTGTAGAGCGAGTTGAACAAATAGCCAATGAATATCAAGTCGAAAAAAATGGAAGGTTTGAGCCTATTTTAACCAATACAGAAGTACGTTATTTACAAATTCAAAAAGGCACTTTAAGTGACGAAGAAAGAAATGTCATAAATCACCATATTGATATCACCATTTTATTATTGGAATCTCTGCCCTTTCCTAAGCACTTAAGAAATGTGCCTGAATATGCAGGTGGACATCACGAAAAAATGGATGGTAGCGGCTACCCAAGAGGTCTAACAAAAGATCAAATGTCATTGCCAGCTCGAATGATGGCGATAGCCGATATTTTTGAAGCACTTTCAGCGGGAGATAGACCTTATAAAGAAGCGAAGAAGTTAAGCGAATGCATGAAAATAATGGGTTTTATGTCTCTTGATAAACATATAGATAACGATCTATTTAATGTATTTATTCATGAAAAAGTCTATTTACAATATGCTGATAAATTTATGGATAAAAAGCAAATAGATATTATTGATGAAACTAAGATACCTGGTTTTTCACCTTTAGTTTCTTAATAATCAACAATTAATTTATTTGCGGGGTATACTATTGTTAAGTTCAAAAGATATAATATAGGAGGGAAAGTGCGTTTATTTATTTTATGTGTCCTCCTATGTTTATTGCCAATACCATCCCAGGCAAAAACCTTACAAAAAACAGTTAATGAAAACTCCATTCAATTTGATTATACATGGCAAGGTCACAACCATAAAACACAAACCCTTAGCTTTGCGCTGCCAAAAACATTAATTAATAATAAATATCGCCGCTTTAAGCGTTATGACAAAGATAAAGCGATGAATCATATTTATAAGGCTTTATTAGAGCAAGCTAGTACATATAACCCAAGAGAAGTACGCGTACAGTTTAAACAATTGTATTCGCAGTTAAGCTATACCATAAAAAGTAAAAATAAAAAAAAGATCATCGAGGTTGAACAGCAACTTAAAGAACTCGAAAATAAAACCTATTTAGATTTCCTGGAAAAACACCATTATATTCAATTTAATACTCCTTGGGCTGGTACTAAAGTAAAACCGAATCATCATAAATTTGTTATCGAAGGTATAGATTATTTAGAGCCTGTTACCCAAGCTATCAGAGAATCTATTTCAGTCAAAAAACCAAGAGTTTTAATCAACTTTGTTTTATCTTGGTTACAATCAATCCCTTATTCAACTTTAGAAAGTCGAACAGAATCTAGTGGTTTAGGATATTACCCACCAATCAGAGTTATCGCACAAAATATTGGTGACTGCGATAGTAAAATGACCCTAATGGCAGCCATTATAAAAAAAATATATCCAAGACTCAGCGTATCACTTATCTATTTGCCTAAACATGCCTTAATTGGCTTTCAATTACCTACTTTAAAAAGTGACAAATTCACAGTAATTGATGGTTTACATTATATTTTAGCCGAACCCGTAGGCCCTGCTAAATACCCTTTATCTAAAATAGCCGATAGTTCAATTGGCTATATTGATGCCCAAAGTTACTTCCATGAAATAATTTAATTTTAAAATTCCTTTTAAATTATCGAATTAAAGAATAAAGTTTTAACACTAAAAATAAAAAAGAAACCCTTATGCGTTTATTTCCTAAATTGGCAAGTTTATTTACCATATCAACATTAATATTTTCATCGAATGTACTCGCTAAGTTCACAGCAATCCATAATATAACGGGTTATACCCTAGAGCGAAGTGGCGAATTAAAGAAGTTTTCTACATTAATATTTAAAAATGGCAAAGTTGTCAGAACGGGTGACGAAAAAGTATTAAATAGTTACCCAAGTGCAAAAATAATAGATGGTAACAATCAGTTTCTATTACCAGGTCTGATTGATGCGCATGGCCATATTATTGGGTTAGGTCAAAACTTATCGCGTTTAGATTTACGTGATACATACTCTAAACAAGATGTGGGTGAAAAACTCAAAGCATTTTCAAAAAACAAAACAGGCTGGATTGTAGGCCGAGGTTGGAATCAAGAAAATTGGCCTGAAAGTCAATTTCCTACAGCAGCAGATTTAGATAAATATGTCAGCGATATTCCTGTGGTTCTGACACGGGTTGATGGCCATGCTATTTGGGCTAATAGCAAAGCCATGTCTCTTGCTAATATAACGCCCGCGACTGTTGCACCAATGGGTGGTGAAATTCTGCGTTTAACAAATAATAATCCCAGTGGCATATTTATTGATAAAGCAGAAGATTTAATTAACAATTATATTCCAAAAACGAATAAACAAGCCATCAATCAAGCACTAGATTTAGCAGGGAAACACTTATTGAGTCTTGGCATAACTTCCGCGCATGATGCAGGTATAAGCATAGACACATGGGATGTTTACAAAAAAAGAGCAACAGAAAAAAACCTGCCTTTTAGAATTTATGCCATGTTATCAGCAAGTGATCCTCAGTTGGATAAAATGCTAAAAGCAGGCACCTATCAAGACCAAACTGATTTTTTGTCTATCCGCAGCATCAAAGTTTATGCCGATGGTGCTTTAGGAAGCAGAGGCGCAGCGCTATTAAGTGATTACGCAGACAGAGCGCAACATACAGGCCTAATGCTTGAGACTCAAGAAGATTTAGAAGCATTCTATATTAAAAGCTTTAAACATGGCTTCACAGCCAATACACATGCAATTGGTGATCGTGCCAACAAAACGGTATTAGATGCCTATGAGAATGTATTTAAAACAACCGGTGGACGATTATTACGGAATAGAATAGAACATGCTCAAATCGTGCATTTAGATGATATTCCACGTTTTAAATCTTTAAATATAATCCCTTCGATGCAACCAGTTCACGCAACATCAGATATGCACATGGCTGAAGTTAGACTAGATGACAAACGATTACAAGGTGCCTATGCATGGCAAGCTTTTATTAAACAAGGCTCTCATTTAGCGGCAGGCTCTGACTTTCCAGTAGAGCGGGCTAATATTTTCCATGGATTATATTCAGCGATAAGCAGAATGGATCATCAACAACAACCTAAAGACGGTTGGCGCTCAGAACAAGCTTTAAGTCGTAAGCAAGCATTTAAAGCATTTACCTTAGATGCCGCATACTCTGCTCATCAAGAGTTTAAAATTGGTTCATTGGAGCGAGGAAAGTGGGCTGATTTCATCTTAGTTGATAAAGATATTTTTGAGTCTGATATTTCACAGGTTTATCAAACTCAAGTATTAGAAACTTGGATTGCAGGTGAAAAGAGATATCAGAAAAAGTAAAACCCATATCTCAGCATTAACAAGTTACCGATTTGTTAATGCTGAATTTTAAGCTCGTTATCGCTACACATCCACTTAAATTAAGCCAACGTAGCTTCACGACGTCTGTCATTATCAACGACATTACAAGTAAATTGAGAGTTGCAAAGTATTAGCACGTAGCTGGAATTTTTTTATTTGAACGCATTAGTTTTACAATATGATATAAATTCACTAAAGCCAATAATGCATTAGTCACAGCAACCGGCCAAGCCTCGATTATTAGGCCATATATTGCAAAAGCGAAACATCCACTTAAATTAAGCCAACGTAGCTTCACGACGTCTGTCATCATCAACGACATTACAAGTAAAACCGAAGCAAAGTAACCTAAATAATCCCAATACATATAATTCCTCAGCCAAGCGCGTATAATCAATATAAAACATATTAAAGTGGCTCAGGTATTCCTTGAAGGACATATGTCCAAAGCCCCATAAATACAAAAATAAATTCAGGCCAAACTATGTTTCAATATCATTTTTCAGCTAACTTAATAGAACAACTGCTCACTTATGCAGAAAAAGAGTACCAACAAGAAAAAGGCGCAAGTCTTTTGCATCAAGATCAGCCGCTAACTAAATTATTATTAGTGAGATCGGGCACTGTTTCTTTTAGCTATGATGTTGGCAATGGCCGTCGCTTATTATTAGGCCAGCTGGATTGTAGTTTCACTTTAATAGGTGAGATAGAAGCACTCAATGCCAAGCCTTGTATTTACACTGTAACTTGTCAAACTGATGTCATTTATCATTTAATTGATTTCAAACATTGGCAAAGCATTTTATTGCAACAACCAGAGTTATGTTTATATACAGCACAAACTGTAGCGGCTAAATTTTTAGAAAACCATCAAATTAATCTAGATAAATTACTTTTACCTTTAAGCTACAACATTGCAAAAGATTGTTTATCTCGTCACCAAAATACCAGTCCCATAGTTTTACGTCCTTATCCAACCGTAAGCGCCGAAGCTGAGCGTTTTGCAACAACTGAACGTGCATATCGCCGAGTTGTATCTGAACTAGTTGAACAAGGCTTAATAGAACGTACCGATAAAGGCTTAAAACCAATTAATGAAATTAAACTCGCTGAGTTTATAGAACATTTTCATCAAAAATAGTTTTATTTCCATGAACCTTTTAAACAATATTATCGTCTTGTAGATATAAATAACTTAAATTGTGATCTGTATTTAATGGAACAAGCCAAAATAGAATTGTTAGTCATGGATGCAAAACAAGCTGATGAACAGGCTTTCACTGAGTTATTCCAATATTTTAATCCTGGGCTTTTAAGATTTTCATATAAAATTTGTAAAAACGAGCAACTCGCTCATGATGCGGTACAGAACGCATGGATTAGAATTACTAAATCTTTAAAGCAATTACAAGATCCTCGCGCGTTCAAAAGTTGGATTTATCAAACTACTCGCTGGCTAACTTTAGATTTAATTAAATACCAAGCAAAAGAAAGTGTACTTCAAGTTGACACTTCTATTGATGATTTAGTAGATATCCAAAATGAAGATGACGACACATTACTTCTATATATCAATGAATTACCTGAAATCGATAAATGTACAATTCACTTGTTTTATTTAGAACAAATGAGCTTACAAGAAGTGAGCTTAATTCTTGAAATACCCATTGGTACCGTTAAATCCAGATTAAATCGTGCGCGAAAGTTATTAAAACAGAAGATAGAAAATTAGCTAAAATTAACTTGAAGGAATATCGTTATGAACATAGATGATAAAATTAAACACTCTTTAGAATCCGAAGCTAAAAGCTTAGATAAAATACTGGCTCATGAACCCGGTATTTTTAAAATGTTAATAAATGCTTTTAAAGGATCCCTTGGAAGGTGGATGATCTTAGTTGCTATTGTCACTTTTTTAGCGACCTTAGCGATGCTTTGGGCTGGGTATCAATTCTTTTTTGTAGAAGTTTCAAGTCAAGCATTAACCTTACATAAAATTCAATGGGGGGTGATATTGCTACTTTCAACACTGGTACAAATCACTTTAAAAATGTGGACTTTTATGGAAATGAATCGCCAATCTGCTATTCGTGAAATAAAAAGACTTGAGTTAGTTATTGAAAAATTAACTGATAAATTAGATATATAATCTGAACTCGATTAATGAATGTCATAATCAATTGAAATAAAAAAGGGCTGTATCAAACAGCCCTCTTCATATTGAAGTTTAACTTATACCAATAAATCTTGGATGTTAGTTAAATCAGTTTTACCTTCAATAATTTCATCTGGCGTTAAGCCTGATAATTCATGAGGGAATACCAACCATTCTTCAGAGTCATGGATAAAGTAATCTGGCACAATATCTACTTTAGAATTTTTAGGTTTGTAATAAGGGCATGCAACACGTACATCTGTTGGCATATTTAAACGCATTAATTTAGATAACTCTTCTTTTAATGCATAAATACTACGACCAGAATCAAAAACATCATCAACGATCAATAATTTATCACCGGCATTTGCATTTTCAACAATGTAATGTAGCCCGTGTACTTTGATTTCTTTTGATTGTAAACCAATACCGTAATAAGAAGATGTACGAACAGCAATATGATCTGTTTCAACACCTTTGAAATCGTAATATTCTTGTACTGCGATACCAATTGGAGCGCCACCACGCCAAATTCCGATTATAAAATCAGGGCGAAATCCATCATCATAAACTTGTGCGGCAACACGGAAAGAATCTTCTAACAGCTGTTGCGCTGTAATAAACCGTTTATCAGACATTTGAGGCTCCATAAATAGAAAGTGGCTATCGCCATTAAATTGGCTGCGAATTCTACACTAAAAGAAAGCTTATTTGTTGTTACAAGTCAAATTAGAGTGAAAAACCTATCAAACAAGACAACTTTATTTAATTTACAAGATAAAATGGATAAAAAAAACACGAACCAAGTTCGCGTTTTTTAAATATCATTTTTAAAAAATTCTATTGTTACTAATTAAAAACTATACTTTTTCAAGTAAAGTTCTTGCTACTGTACGCATACCTAATGTCGTTGCACCTGCAGCCCATTGTGGCCCAGCATTATTTTCAAAACATGCAGCTAAATCAATATGTACCCAACCTTGGCCTTCATTACCAACAAAACGAGATAAGAAACCCGCTGCATTTGAAGCGCCACCAAATCCACCACCTTTTTGTAAACGGCTATTTGCAGTATCTGCATAAGGAGATGGGCATTTATCTTGATGCCATTTTTCAAGTGGTAATGGCCAAGCAGCTTCAAACTCATCAGCAGCAAAGTCTTCAACTTCACGTACTAACGCTTTATCTAAACCAAATAAAGCATTGTAATCTTGGCCTACAGCCATGAGTGCTGCGCCAGTTAGCGTTGCTGCATCTATAATAAGTGGAGCACCTGTTTCAGTTGCAGCCATTAAACCATCAGCTAATACTAAACGGCCTTCAGCATCTGTATTTAAAATTTCAACTGTTGTGCCATTTTTATAAGTTAAGATATCACCTAATTTATATGCATTACTCGAAATCATGTTTTCAGCACAACATAAAAATAATTTAATACGTTTATCAATGCCACGATTTATCGCTAATGCTAAACCTGCAGTAACAGTACCAGCTCCGCCCATATCACACTTCATTGTAGCCATGCCTTCGCTGGCTTTAATTGAGTAACCACCCGAATCAAATGTAATACCTTTACCCACTAATGCAGCTGAAACCGGTGCATTTTCATCGCCTGTAGGATTGTAATCTAGCTCTAATAATACAGGCTTACGATCACTACCACGACCAACAGCATGAATACCAATCCATTGTGCTTCTAATAGAGCATCACCTTTGATGATTTGATAACTAACGTGTTCAGGTGCTAAAGATTGAATAAATTCAGCGGCTTTTTCAGCTAAGCTTTCAGGGTAAATATCTTCAGCAGAACCATTAATTACTTTACGTGCAAATAATGCAGATATTTTTAATGAAGTAAGTTCTTTTAAATCTGATTGTGCATTATCAACAAAAGTAACGCCTTCTTGTGATTTTGGGCTAACAAACCCTTGATAAAAAGCCCACTGACTTTCTGTACACCAAGCATCACCTTCAAGCTGTACTTCTTTAATACCTTGTCCTGCTATAGAGCGCGCTGCTTTCTGTACATTCTTTAATGTTTCATTCTCTGATAAATGTACTAAAGCGCCGTCATTATCAAATGATAAATTTACACTGCCCCAATGTGCCGCAGGTGCTTGCTCTGTTAATCTTACAATCATTTTTTCGCTCATTTGCATTTCTCTTGCATTTTTGAAGTGACAAAAGTGTACTATATCGCAGATCACATTTTAAATAATTGAGACTAAATAAATGAAATTTAGCAGTAGCTTAGGATCTGCCACCTTAATTAAGCGTTATAAACGATTTTTGGCCGACATTAGGCTACCTGATGGTGAAGTGAGAACCATACATTGTGCTAATACGGGTGCAATGACCGGATGCGCAGAACCTGGTTTTAAGATTTATTACTCCACCAGTGATAATTTAAAAAGAAAATACCCAAACAGTTTAGAGCTTTGTCAGAATAATGATGGAGATATGATTTGTGTAAATACAATTTTGGCTAATAAAATAGTCAGTGAAGGTATACATGATAATAAAATTTCAGAGCTTTACGGATATAAGACTCTACAACAAGAAGTAAAATATGGTGATGAAAACAGCCGGATTGATCTATTATTAACAGATGAAAATCGCGCGAATTGTTATATAGAAATTAAAAGTGTCACATTGTTAAGGCAAGATGCACTGCATAATGGCCAAGGGTACTTTCCAGATGCAGTCACAACGCGTGGACAAAAGCACTTAAGAGAGCTTATAAATATGAAACAGCAAGGACATCGCGCTGTTTTATTATTTTTAGTACAGCACCAAGGCATCAGGAAATTATCTCCCGCTAGACATGTAGATGAAAAATATGCAGACGGTATAAAGCAAGCTTTAGATGCAGGTGTCGAGATTTTATGTTACAACACAGATATAGATGTGAATAATATTACGATTAATAAATCTTTACCTTTTTTACCTTTATAAAGAACAAAGTTTACATTAAAAGAATATGTGATTTTCTGTAATAACAAAAACAATGACTTACGGAATATCGTTTAAAGTTCAATCAAGTTTAAATGCTTATTTTTAAAAAGATATTCGATAATTTAGCTTAAAATTACAATAATCCTTGCTAATAGGTTGAGTTCTTGCTATTTATAGCCGCCGAATTTATATCGGGATTGAGAATAAGGATTAGGAGTCAGATATGGCAGAGCAAAAAAAATCAGGTCAATACGCTTACGCGGATATCGCACCGTATCAAGAAACACCTGGTGAAGAATACATGAGCGATGATCAATTAGCTCACTTTAAAAACATCCTTGCTACTTGGCGTACTCAATTACGAGAAGAAGTTGACCGTACAAAAAACCATATGCAAGATGAAGCTGCAAACTTCCCAGATCCAGTAGATAGAGCTGCTCAGGAAGAAGAGTTTTCTTTAGAGTTACGTACTCGCGACCGTGAACGTAAATTAATCAAGAAAATTGAAAAAACGCTTAAGTTAATTGAAGAAGATGATTTTGGTTTCTGTAATTCATGTGGTATTGAGATAGGTATTCGCCGTTTAGAAGCCCGTCCAACTGCTGACTTATGTGTAGACTGTAAAACACTTGCAGAAATTAAAGAAAAACAATCAGGTCATTAATAATAGCTAATCAATTAATTGAATAGTTCATTATCAGGGGCATATCGAGGTCGATTTGCCCCCTCGCCTTCTGGACCACTTCACTTCGGTTCACTTGTGGCTGCTCTTGCCAGTTTTTTAGATGCTAAATCAAAATCAGGTCAATGGTTAGTGCGTATTGAAGATATTGATACACCACGCATTGTAAAAGGTGCCAGTGATTTAATATTAAAAACACTTGAAGCTTATGGACTACACTGGGACGAAAAAATTTGCTTCCAAAGTAAACAAATCGACTTTTATCAAGCTCACTTAAAAACATTATTAAATGATAATCAACTCTATGCATGTCAGTGTACTCGCAAGCAAATTAAGGCTTTAGGTGGCATATATAACAATGCCTGTAGAAGTATTAACTTATCATTAGAAAATCAAGCCATACGAATTAAGCAAAATCACCCAATTGATACATTTAATGATGGTATTCAAGGTAAGGTTAGTGTCACAAAATCATTTTCAGCTGAAGACTATATATTAAAAAGACGAGATGGCTTATTTGCTTATCAACTGGTCGTAGTACTTGATGATATAAACCAAAATATTACACATATTGTACGCGGCGCAGATTTGTTAGAGCCAACCGTTAGGCAAATTTCTTTGTTTAATGAGTTTAATAAAAAAGCCCCCAGCTTTGCGCATATCCCTTTAGCTGTGGCAGAGCCTGGCTTTAAATTATCAAAACAAAATTATGCTCCCGCTATTGATATCACAAAACCACAACTCGCTCTGTATGATGCTTTACGATTTTTAGGGCAAAACCCTCCTTTAGAATTGTTAAATTTAAAGGTTGATAAATTGATTCATTGGGCAGTCTCCAACTGGGATATTACATCTGTGCCCCATGTAAATGAAATTCAACTTATTAAAGATGAAAGCAACAAACACTGTCAATTTTTCCCCCTATCACAATAATTGACTGCCACTTAATCACATTTAACGAGTTTACTCAGGTTTACACTTAAATTTTAAGCTGCTCTGGTATATGATACGCCCCTTAAATTAAAATATTATTTCACTATGCATTAGGAGACTTGTTATTATTTCCAAAATATTTGATTTTTGCCGTAAAGTTGTCGGGCAAAATGGACAAAAAAAAACCGAAGATCAATCTCAGGAAGTAACAAGTATGGGTTCACCTCAAGTTATTGAACGTTCAGAGCACGGCGTATCTCGAAAAAGCTTCAGCCCAAATGCATTAAAAGTTTTATATCGCTTAAAAGATGGTGGCTATGACGCCTATTTAGTAGGTGGTTGTATTCGTGATGCTCTATTAGGTATAGAACCAAAAGATTTTGATGTTGTAACCAATGCCACGCCAGAACAAATAAAAAAACAATTTCGTAACTGTAGATTGATCGGTCGACGCTTTCGTTTAGCACATATTGTATTTGGTCGTGAAGTTATCGAAGTAGCCACTATGCGTGGTCATCATGATGCCCCTGAAGATAAAAATCAAGTAAGCCAATCAAGTGAGCAAGGTCAACTATTACGCGATAATGTTTACGGTAGCATAGAGGAAGATGCTGAACGTCGAGACTTCTCTATTAACGCTTTATATTATTCAGTAAAAGACTTTAGTGTTCGTGATTTTGCTGGCGGTATGGAAGCGATTAAAAACCGTAAAATAGAGTTAATAGGCGATCCTGAAACGCGCTACCGTGAAGATCCTGTTCGCATGCTACGTGCCATTCGTTTTGCAACAAAACTAGATATGACCATATCACCTGAAACAGAAGCACCAATATATGAACTCGCATCTTTATTAGGTAATATTCCATCAGCACGTTTGTTTGAAGAATGTTTAAAGTTATTTTTAAACGGAAAAGCTGAACAAAACTTTTTATTATTAAGAAAATACGGTTTATTTAAAGAATTATTCCCTGCACTTGACGCTTTAATTGAAGCATCTCCAGATGGAGATGAGTTTAAGCTAGCTAAACAAATGTTTATCAATACAGACAAGCGCATCAATGCAGATAAAAAAGTAACACCTGCTTATATTTTTGCAGTATTACATTGGTACCCATTGCAAAACCGCTGCGCTAAGTTAATGGCCGAACAAAAGCAGGCTGAATTCGAAATATTCAACCTTGCCATTAATCAAATTTTATCTGAAAGCTCAAAACATATTGCAGTACCAAAACGATTTACTTTAGGCGCCCGTGACATTTGGCATATTCAGCAGCGTATGCCTAGGCGCACAGGTCAACGTCCATTTAGATTAACACAGCAACCGAGATTTAGAGCTTCTTATGACTTCTTATTATTAAGAGCAGAGATCTCTGGTGGCACACTTGTTGAGCTTGCTGATTGGTGGACTGGTTACATAGATAATGATGCTCAAGTACAAAAACAAATGGTGCAAGAGCTAAGTGCTCCAAGTAAAGCGGATAGCTCTGATAAACCAAAAAAACGTCGCAGACCACGTCGTCGTAAACCTAACAATGATAATATAAAAACTAATAATGAAAATAAGTCTGCAGAATAATGTCGTATTATCAAACGGTCTACTTAGGTTTAGGGGCTAATCTTAATGATCCTATAAACCAACTGAACCAAGCTGTAGCGGCATTGAAATCATTACCTGATACTAAATCTTCAGTTAAAGTTTCTGCTTTTTACAGCAGCAAACCTATGGGCCCACAAGATCAGCCTGATTACGTTAATGCCGTTGCTTGTATTCAAACAACATTACAGCCTTTAGATTTGCTAGCATTAACACAAAAAATTGAGCTAGATTTAGGCCGAGTTAGAAAAGACGAACGCTGGGGTCCTAGAACTTTAGATATCGACATTCTATTATTTGGTGAAACAACAATAGATTTACCTACCTTAACCGTGCCCCATTACGGCATGAAGTTAAGAGAGTTTGTGATATATCCCTTACTAGAAATTGCACCAAACTTGCTTATGCCAAATGGTTTAGCAATTAACGAATTAAAAAACGCAGTGCCATTAAATGGCCTAACAAGAATTTAGTTTTAGACTTTTGAGTAAAAAATAGAGAACAAAAATGTCAAAAATCACTGTATCGACTTTAAGAAAAATGAAAAATGAAGGCACTAAAATAGGTGCTTTAACCGCTTACGATGCTAGCTTTTCAAGCTTGTTTGAAGACAATGGCGTTCATGTTTTATTAGTTGGCGATTCAATGGGTATGGTATTGCAAGGCAGTACAGATACTTTAGCTGTGACAAATCAAGATATTGCTTATCATACTAAATGTGTCAGAGCTGGAGCACCTAAAACCTTTGTTATTGCTGATATGCCATTTATGACTTACTCAAATGTTGCTGACACTTGTAAAAATGCTGCAGAACTAATGCGCGCGGGTGCAAACATGGTAAAGCTTGAAGGCGGCGAATGGCTTTATGACTCAATCACAGCATTAACGCAGCAAGGTATCCCTGTATGTGGCCACTTAGGCTTAACACCACAATCAGTACATGTTTTTGGTGGTTTTAAAATTCAAGGTCGCGAACAAGAACAAGCACAAAAAATGATAAGTGATGCTAAAGCCCTAGAAAAAGCCGGCGCACAATTATTAGTATTAGAATGTATACCTTCTCCTCTGGCAAAACTTATCACCGACGCAATCAGCATCCCTACTATTGGCATAGGTGCGGGTAACCTTACTGATGGTCAAATATTAGTAATGCATGATTTAGTTGGCATTTCAGCAGGCTACATTCCAAAGTTTTCTAAAAACTTTTTATTAGAAGCAGGCAATATGCCTGATGCCGTAAAAAAATACATGAACGATGTAGCCAGTGGTGAGTTTCCTGCAAAAGAGCATGAGTTCAGCTAATAGCTCTGCTACGCATCCTCTATTAAGGTCACTTAGTGACTCCTTTTGATTAAAGTACTCCCAAAGTGATTTGGGAGTACTTTAATCAATAAATTCCTTTTATTATCATTTCAGGAAAAAAACGTGAAAACGATCACTGAAATTTCAACTTTACGACAGCAAATAAAAACATGGAAACAAAGCGGCTTAACTGTCGCTTTTGTACCAACAATGGGCAACTTACATCAAGGTCACTTTTCTTTAATTGAAAAAGCCAAGACTGTTGCAGATAAAGTGGTTGCAAGTATTTTTGTAAACCCAATGCAATTTGGCGCCAATGAAGATTTAGATAGTTACCCCAGAACTTTAGAGCAAGACCAACAAGGTCTTGAAGGTTTAGGTACTGATTTATTATTTACCCCTACTCCAGATATTATCTATCCTAAAGGACTCGATGCGCAAAGCTTTGTCGAAGTACCAGGTGTCTCAGAAGGACATTGTGCCGGCACACGTCCTGATCACTTTAGAGGTGTATCAACGGTTGTATGTAAATTGTTTAATTTAGTACAACCTGATATCGCCTGTTTTGGTGAAAAAGACTTTCAGCAACTACAAGTGATCCGCACTATGGTTGAAGACCTATCTATGCCAATCGAAATCATAGGTGTATCAACCAAGCGTGAAGCTTCAGGCTTAGCTAAAAGCTCTCGCAACGGTTATTTAACCTCTGAACAAAAAGACATCGCAAATGTTTTATACGCGAGCCTACAGAGCACTCAACAAGCCTTAGTCAGTGGTGAACGTGATTATGCTTCTCTTATCTCAGCTGCTAAACATACATTATCTAAAGCAGGTTTAAAGCCAGATTATTTTAATATTTGTAATAAAGTTGATTTGAAAATTGCAAAGCCCGACTGTAATAGTTTTGTTATTTTAGCCGCCGCATTTTTAGGTTCTGTTCGTTTAATTGATAATATACAAGTTGATATAAATGACTAATAAATTAATTACTTTAACTTTTATTTTTATATCTTTATTTGTTTTGTCTGCCTGTAGTTTTAATTCAAGTAAAGAAGTGAGTGAATATAAACTTGAGAGTCAACGCTGCGGTCAAAAATACTACCAATGTAATATTGAATGTAAAGGTAAACATATTGGCGAAAATATTGGTTTTGAATTGTGTAATGCAAAATGCATAGATAAACAAAACCAGTGTTTAGAGTTTGCTGAACGCTTAAAAGTTGCTATAGAAAAAGACTAATTTGATATAACAATTCAAAGCAGGTTTTACTCTTCTAAAACCTGCTCTAAAAGCAATATCATTTCATCAAATTTAGGATTAAAGGTTAAACGCGAATGCGCTTTATCCGATTCTTGATAACCCCAAGCTGAATACCATATATCTCCTTTTTTATAACACTTTCTAAAAGCTGTATCTGTCTGTCCATTATCGCAAATACGGAACCCTGATGGATAACCAAAATAAGCATTATCAGGTTTAAATAATATGCCCATATGTGAATAATTACTTACCTGATATTGAGGGTATTTTGAAGGCCAAGTAATAATACGGTTATCATCTATTCCTGAGTTTTTGCCAAACCAAAGTAACCTTGAATTGCTATGAGTAAATTTTTTTTTAAAAAACTTTGCAACCTCAACAACATCAACAACTGAGTCTGCTTCACTTAATACCAAAAATGCAGGTTTTGAAAACTCATACCGTTCTAATTTATTTTGTACATCTCGACTAGTGTAATAATACTGCGCAAACGCATTGCTTGGCACCGGAGAGTATCGCGCAATGTTTTTCATTCTATTAGGAGATTTTAACCAAAGCCATGGCTCATACCAAGGCAATAAAGGACTAAAACGGGCTAACTTAGTTTTGGCTTTAAATGCAGGAGAAAACAAAACTAAGCCTTTAATAGCATCATCAGTTAAAGCAGCACTTGTTACTAAATTAGCCCCAGTTGAAAAGCCTCCCAAATATACATCATCAACTTTTGCTTTTAATGCATTGATTTGTATATCAACTAATCTCATCCAACTCTCTGATGAAACAGATAATAAATCAGCAGGTCGAGAACCATGTCCTGGTAATAATAATGTTCGAACTAAAAATCCTTGTTTTCTTAACTCCTGAGCAATATCTGAAAAATAATAAGGGGAATCACCTAAACCATGTACTAATAGAATACCCTTAGTTTTTTCATCATTTATATTTAATTTAGGCAAAAGCTCAAAGGGCGCATTAAATTTAAGTTCTTTTATTTTATTTTCTGTCAGGAATACACGATTATCAGTCAACCAGTTTTTAGTTGCTACTTGATATGCTGAAAAGCTTTTAAACTCTATGGGTAATTGAGTCGCTGACTTTTGATACACAGCATGGTTAGGCACATTATTTTTTGCACAACCCAATTGCATAATAATTAAACTCACAATTATAAAGCGAGGTAATTTATCTATCATTTTTTTCATGAACACAATACGAATGCATACTCTATTTTTTACTGTGGAAACAATCATATAATAATTTAAAAATAAATGTATTTTTATCACCTTTGATATATTGACTAAAAAGCGTTCGTATATATACTTAAAATTAGCTTGAAAATACGTTTAATATTTATGCAATACTTTATCGATGTAACACTTAATAATACCTCGTCCTGTTTTCATAAGTAATAGCACTATCTTTCAGCAAAACCGCTGTTAAGTGCTACGGCCTAATTTAACCAAATAAGTCGTTATCTTAGTAGCAAAATTACTCTTGATTAAAATAGGATCGAACAATGTCAAATACAACTACTGGTACTGTAAAATGGTTTAACGAATCTAAAGGCTTTGGATTCATTGAACAAGAAAGTGGCCCTGATGTTTTTGCTCATTTCAGCGCCATTGAAAGTACTGGTTTTAAAACGCTTGCAGAAGGTCAACGTGTACAATTTACTGTTACACAAGGTCAAAAAGGCCCTCAAGCAGAAAAAATCGTAGTTATCTAATACTGCTTCAGACTCAAGGTAATACCAAGCAGTCTGATAAATATTAGTAATAAAAAAGGGATGCGAAATAAGCCTCTCTTTTTTAATGCTTCATATCTCATTTTAAGCTAAAGTTTAAGTATTACTTTTAAATTGCATTGCTTAATGTTTGTTACTTCTAGTTTATTTTCAATCATAATTAACTTAGCTATTATCACATCTCCAACTGTGACATTTAATGCATTAATAAAAGCCGAAGAAAATGCGTTAAATCATCCTAGCATGGCAATAAACAGCTACCATCAATATCTCCCCCATTTAGATGAATTACCTGATTCAATACAATTAAGATGGCATACAGCCGCTATAAGGGCTGCATTGAATAGTTCTCAGTTTTCATTCGCAGAAAAGGTGTTTAGCAATATGCAAAAAAGCTACGACACAGCGGGATTAAATAAAGCAGGTTATTATTTCAATCTTTCAGGTATTTGGTTTAGAAAATCAAGTTACTTTATCCAAGCAGAGCAAGCTTATAAATGCGCTTTTAAAACAACGAACAATACAATTGAAAAAATAAAATATCTTAATAATGCAGCTATAGCAGCTCGGTATACCAACAACTTAGAAATCTCAAAAAAATACCTTTTACAAGCAAAAGCGTTATTACAAAAAATGCCTCATACAATATATGAAGCAAGTATTAACAATAGTTTAGGCATGTTAGCTCTGAGCCAAAAAGACTATTTATTAGCTAAAAAAAAATTCTCTCGTTCATTATTTTTAAAGGAAGGAAAATCAAGAGCTTCTACACAGCTAATATCCGCTCTTAACTTATTAAATAGCTTATTATATTTAGAGGATACCTTACTATCGGAAAAGGTAATGGAAACAGTAAAAAGGCTTATCGCACAAAGTAATAATATAGATCATCGTGTTTATTATCACTGGCTTCAATTTAGTCTTGCCAAATTACAACAAAAACAAATTGATATAACTCAAGAGTTGATAGTTAAAGAATTTAAACTGTTAAGTGGGAGTAGTTACATTGCTCTGATAAGACAAAGAGCTGAATTTTTAAATATAGCACTACCTAAATATAGAGAAAGCAAACAAAAAATGCAGTATAAAGGCCCTATACTGCATTATTTAAAGTCGTGTAAAACAAAGATATAGAAGAAATTAATCATCTTCTATATTATCTAGACCTTTAGTGCCTTTTTTAGCATCTAATTTATGATGTATCGCAGCCTTAATAAGCATATAGCCTGTGATAGGCGCGGTGATCAATAAGAATATTGAAATTAATATTTCTTTTAAGCTTATGGTATCTGTCGTTACGCTGAAATAAACCATAGCTGCAATCAAAATACCCGCCATGCCTAAGGTCGTTGCTTTAGTTGGTCCATGTAAACGCATAAAGAAATCCGGCATTTTATTTAAGCCTATAGAGCCGATTAAAATAAAAATGCCCCCGAGTAATAATAATATAGATACTATCCATTCAAAAATCATAGTTTACCTTTATTCTATAATATCGCCACGGAGCAAGTATTTACATACAGCAACCGTGCTTACAAAGCCTAACATAGCAATCAAAAGGGCAGCTTCAAAATATAAAGCCGTATCCATTTGTAAACCATATAAAATAATCAAAGCGATAGTATTTATATACATAGTATCTAAGGCTAAGATTCTATCTGGCACAGAAGGTCCTACAATCAAGCGCCAAAGATTTAATAATAAAGCGATGCCGATCATAGAAAATACAATCAAAATTACGGTATCTAACATTGAAAAATCTCCTTTAAAGGGGCTTCATACCTGTGTTTAATCATTTTAATTAATGCTTCTTCATCTTCTAAATCTAATACATGAATCAGTAAATACTTCTGAGCTTCTTGAGAATCATCATTAATACTTTCAGGAATTGGATATATTTCCGCGCTTACAGTACCAGGCGTTAATGACACTGTGCTTGCTAATATTGTAATAGGCATTTCATGGGATAAATCCAAAGGCACTTTAACAAATGCAGGACGTAACTTCTTAGTTGAACCTAAGATTAAAATTGCAACTTGAACGTTTGCAGTCACAATATCGTAAAGTACTAATAGAAAATGCCTAAACGCTAAACCTGGCTTTAAGATAAGCGGTTGTGGTTCTCTAAATCTAAATGTTAGTAGCGGGATAAAAATAGCTAATATCGTTGCTAAAATTAAATGACCTACAGAAACACTATTATTTAAAAGTAACCAAACAAAAAATAATAAAACGCTACGAAATGGCGTTGGTAGCCAAGATACCTTAGCTTCTAATCTCATGATTTCACTCCCTCATTTGATATGGCTAAAACAGTATTTATATGATTATTGACATCATGTAATTGTTCAGCCGCAGCTAATGTAAAATCAGTAATTGGTCCAGAAAAAATAACCATTAAAGGAGAGCATAGTAATAAAGTAATGATCACATTGGTTTTTAATGGTGCTGCAACTTCTTTAGTTGCTTCATTATTAGAGTGACGCCAAAATAAAAAACTCCCCGCACGAGATAATGCAATTAATACAACAAAACTTGCAATCAAGTACACAGGCCAAAATATAACCGTACCATTAATTTGTGAAGACGCTTTTAATAACCAAATCTTCCCTATAAATCCAGACATAGGTGGCATCCCCATTACAGCTAGAGCTGCAATTAAAAAGCCACCACCTAAAATATAAGGCTGGGCCACTGGTTTACCTTCGACTAAGCGATCTGATGCTTTACCTCTTTGCACTGAAATTAAATCAGCCAACAAAAATAAAACAGCAATCATTAAAGTTGAATGAATAATGTAATAAAGCGCTGCGGCAGTTGCCATAACTGAGTGCATACTAATTGCAGCAACTAAAGTCCCTACAGAAATAATAACCAAGTTTGCAGTTAACTTTCTTAAATCTTCACTGGCTAATACGCCTAGCGCACCGATAGCAATTGTTAATATTGATAATGGCCATAACCATGACTGCGCCATAAATGCTAATTCACCTGCTTGCTCACCAAAGATGATGGTATAAACTCTGAACATGGCATAAACACCGACTTTAGTCATAATAGCAAACATGGCTGCCACAACTGGCAAAGCTGATGAATACGTTTTTGGTAGCCATAAATGAAGCGGTAAAATAGCGGCTTTTAAGCCAAATACGATTAATAGTAATAAACCTCCGATTTTAGCTAAAGCAATATCATCACCTGTCAACTGAGATACTTTTACTGCCATATCGGCAATATTTAATGTACCTAACACCCCATATAACACACCTAAACCAATTAAAAATATA
>Ga0209396_1002356_pt1 | contig 19936 bp, 17 predicted proteins | sample GOMGulsemesocosm_6_FD_184638 | JGI IMG/M metagenome (GOLD analysis project Ga0209396, IMG submission 184638) | Methane-oxidizing microbial communities from mesocosms in the Gulf of Mexico - GOM8C Gulf of Mexico (SPAdes) (version 2) | ecosystem: Environmental > Aquatic > Marine > Cold seeps...
ACGAAATGTATATTGTATAAAATCCTTGTTTCATGTAATAATTAGAAAAATTTAATCGATAACTTCAGGTAATACAATGACACAAATAATGCCTATTGGCGTAGGTGGCTCTGACGCTGCTACTGAATTAGCTAAACTTAGTGATATGACAAGTAGCGTGCAACCGATTACTGCGGCTGAATTTCAAGCACGTATTAGTAAAGCCCAACAATTAATGAAAGCAAACAATATTGATGCAACCTACCTGAATGCGGGTACCAATTTATATTATTTTACCGGTACAAAATGGTATGCAAGCGAGCGCATGGTTGGCGCGATTATTCCTCAGCAGGGTGAAATAGTGTATATCACACCTTATTTTGAAGTGAATACCTTGAATCAATATATGACCATCAAAGGTAAAATAAATGGTTGGCAAGAGCATGAAAGCCCTTTTCAACTTTTCATTGATACATTAAAGAGTATGGAAATTGATGCTGGAACTATCGCAATAGATGAATCAACCGCCTTCTTTATCGCTGATGGTATTAACCAAGCGGCAAAAAATTCGCAAAGTAATTATCAACTCATTGATGCAAAAGCGATCACTGCTGGTTGTCGTAGTGTAAAGTCGGCTCACGAAATTGCCTTATTGCAACAAGCAAAAGACATGACTATCGTTGTGCATAAAGCGGTTGCCAAAATATTACATGAAGGTATCAGTACACAAGCAGTTACTAACTTTATTAACCAAGCACACATTAAAGTTGGAGCCCCTGCAGGTTCTTATTTTTGCATTGTTTTATTTGGCGAAGACTCTTCGTATCCACATGGTGTAAAAACACCAAAAGCTTTATCACTAAATGACATTGTGCTCATTGATACGGGTTGTCAGGTAGAAGGCTATAACTCTGATATCACGAGAACCTATGTTTTTGGTCAAGCAAACCAGCGCCAACGCGAAATGTGGCTTGCTGAAAAGAATGCTCAAATAAGTGCTTTTGATGCAGCTGTATTGGGAGCGCCTTGTGGTAATGTTGATATCGCAGCACGTGATTACTTAGCAAGTCTAAATATGGGCCCTGACTATCAAACTCCAGGTTGCCCACATAGAACCGGACATGGAATTGGCTTAGACATACATGAATGGCCTTATTTAGTACGTAGTGACCAAACACCACTCGAGGTTGGTATGTGCTTTTCTAATGAGCCGATGTTGGTGATACCCAACGAGTTTGGAATCCGTTTAGAAGATCACTTTTATATGACTGAAACGGGTGCAAAGTGGTTTACAGAGCCTTCATATTCAATTGATGATCCTTTCGGGTTAATGCAAGAGTAACCGCCATAAAATTTTAATAATAGAGAGTAGAACACCTTGAATTGTCTACTCTCACTATTTCACTGAAATTATTGTTTGGCTAATGCTTAAGCTTTGCGTAGAATCAGCTTATTATCATAAATTAGGTTGAAAGTTTTATATTATGCATGCGCTTTTTGAATATCTTCCACTTGTTGTCTTTTTTATTCTTTTCAAAGCCGTTGATATCTACTGGGCTACCGGTTCATTAATTATTCTTGCCGGCCTACAAATCATATATTACCTCATAAAGAAAGAGCCCATCCCTCAAAGAACACTCATTTTCTTTGTTCTTATTGCCGTATTTGGCGGCTTGACTATTTTTATGCATGATGAAACCTTTCTAAAATGGAAAGTGACTATTATCAATTTGTTCTTTGCTATCGCCCTCATCATCAGCGACAAAGTTTTCAATAAAAATATTATTAAAAACTTCCTAGGAGAAGCGTTAACATTGCCTGAAAAAATTTGGGGAAAGCTCAACTTAGCTTGGGCAATATTTTTCGCTTTCTGTGCAGTATTAAACTGGTATGTCGCCTTTAACTTTGACTTAGACACTTGGGTAAATTTTAAGGTTTTTGGCTTAACCGGCTTAATGTTCGTATTCTCAATAGGCTCAGTGTTAATGCTATCGAAATATTTACCTGAAGACGAAGATGATACTGACAAAAAAGCTGAAAAAACGATTCAAAAAGACAATAAATAGACCCACAACCTTTTAATTAGTTAATTTATGGAAAATAAATGTTTTATCTTATTTACTCAGAAGATGTAGAGAATAGCTTAGCATTGCGTATGTCTGTACGTGAGAAACACCTAGCGCGTTTGCGCGAATTACAAAACCAGGGGCGTTTGCTAATTGCCGGTCCTTGCCCTGCCATAGACAACGAAGATCCTGGCGAAGCGGGTTTCACCGGTTCGTTAATTGTTGCAGAGTTTAACGACTTAATCGCAGCCCAGGCATGGGCTGATAAAGACCCCTATATTGATGCTGGTGTTTATAAAAAAGTAACAGTAAAACCGTATAAAAAAGTACTTCCTTCTTAATGTTGGGCTATGCTTTTAGTGTAATAGATTTAGCGATAAATAAAGTAATTAACGTATGATAAAACGAATACCCACCTACATTTTTGCACTAGTATTGTGTTCAATATCAAGTATAAGCTATGCAAAAAATACCATTGAAAGCTGTGAGAGCTCTCAGAAAACAACCTCAGGGTTATCAAGCTGTTTCGACCTCGTTAAAGAGGCGGTTGACCGAGAATTACAAACATGGATAAATAATCAAATATTTATTCTTGAAGAGTTTGCTTTATCAACTGGCCGTACATCTGCATTAGAAATGTTTAAACGTTCACAACGTAACTTTATTACTTACAGAGAAAATGACTGTCGTTGGCAATATTTAGCAATTTCACCAGCCAAAGGAGCAGCTTCTGCGTACAAGAAATGTTATATATTAGTAAGCAAAAACCGAATCAAAGCACTATCTGCAATTAACCCTTAGTGCTCATCGGTATAACAAGTAAGAATGATCACCTCTTACTTGTTATCAATTTATGCCTGTTCTTATCTTACTGTCCTGAACCCTTCGTAAACTACTGCTAAAAGATAAATTCCACTACACGAGTATAGTAATCAACCAGTTTGACCACGAAAAATATTTACTATGAATATTCGGTAAAATATTACATAAAAAATAAGTGCAATAACGCTTAAACTAACAGAAATCCCCGCAAATAAGTCAGGTGCTTTCATCAAGCTACTCATTAAGGATTCTTGATAATAAAAAAACCACTGATTATTGTCAGGAAAAACGACCGTATGCAGAAAGTAAAACAGCTCAGTAAAGCCAAACAGACTCAATAGAATAAAGAGCAATAAGCTGGGTAATACAACAGCGACAACTTGATCTTTTCTTTTGGGTAAACACAACTTTTGTTGATAAATAATACCCGCAAGCAAGAGTAAAACACACAAGTTCCCCAGTGATACTAACGTTAACTTTTCTATTAAATGGCTAACATCTTCTAGATGTAATATTTCTGCAGAAGTAAGTAACTTTTTTACTTGTTGTTTTTTGTTTACGTAATTCAACTGTGCTAACTGCTCACCATTGTTATGAATTTCAGTGACAATTTCACTAAAGTTATCAAGGTGCTGTTGCTTGCTAGTTTCAGCATAGTCTTTTTTATCAAAGATGTTTTCAGGAACATAGGTTGTTATGGTTTTCTCGATATTAAGTTGATGATACCAAAAACCATAGAAAAAGTTGGCACTTTTATTGACTTGCCAACTTAAACCTAACGAAAATAAAACTAATGATGTACAGCAAAGTAACCACAAAATATTGGTTAACGAACGACTATTCTTTAACTTTCTACTTAACATTAAAATTCAAACTCTATGGCTAGTCGCAAAATGTAGTTTTTATTTTTACCATTATTAATAAGGTTCACAACAAAACCATCATAACGTAAGGATTGTTGTAGTCCTTGTGCTAATGGCATGTCGTCTTCAACTAACAATATCCGCATATTCCTGTAAACCTTATTTTGTCTTTATATAGAAATTCTTAGGACGTTATAAAACACATTGTTATTGCTTATTGACGATACCGACAAGGTGATTTCTATATTATCTAGTGGGCATTTGTTTTTCGAAAAATTGATAATATTGATCATTTAAATATTCAAGCTAATCATACAAATATTCAACGTAAAAGTAATCAATAACTAAGCTCTTAGCTTTGATAATTAAAGGATAGTCGTAATAGTGTTGAACAATAAGGGGGAGTTACTGAAATATCCACTTGATAAGCACGACGAAAGTTTTGCTTTATATCCTGTTCATCAATAACGAGAGCTTTAAAAGAGCAGCGACTAACCAATACGCTATTCACTGTAACGCTGCCAGATTTGACATTGAAAAATAACTTGGTCGCTGTTTCATCTTACTCATCATGTTTAATTAAAATCATAAGGGAAGGTAACAAGGCTTTCTTTAGGAAACTTTAAGAGCAATAAAACCTGATTTCCTTGTTTGTAATTTATGAATCAGTTTGGATTTGTATAACAGTGCGCAGCATATTCACTTCTTCATTAATATCTTTTAATGCATTTGTTAAACGGTTCAACGAATCTGTTGAACAGGCATCACCACCAATAACGTTTTGTAGTTCATCTAATGAAGATTTAACTTCGTTAACACTATTACCTGTCTTTAACTGATGTTCCATGATTACCCTTTACTTTAATTGTTTGTTTTTTGCGCTATTTTTTACTCGTTTATAAATATAGATCAATACTGTTTTTTTTCAATAAAGTGCTTGAATAATCAACAAAAACACTATACTGTACATACATACAGCATATAAGGGTTTTCATTATGTTTACTACAAATATCTTTAATAACAATGCACTAATATCAAATAACATCAATAACACTAAGCTAGAAAGTAGCTGGTGTGATATTAGAAGTATTACTAATAAGCAAGAGCTTTCACTTCAATATGCTGATATTTGTCAACAACATGAACTTCATAACAAATGGGTATTGATGATTAACCCGGATGAAAAGCCTTTATTGCAATTATCCAAACAAGGCATTATCGACCCAAGCAGAATACTTAAAGTAAATATTAATCAACGTGATATTAAGATGAAATCTATTGAAGAAGCATTAGAAAAAGGACATTGCTCAGCGGTAATATTATGCAATGCGACACTCGAAAAATCACAAGTTAACCAGCTAAAATATTACGCAAAAAAAGGGAAAACCCGATGCATTATTTTGAAGAAACAAACGCAAAACACGCAGCTAAATTTAGTGCAGAAAAACTTGAATCGTCAACATTTATCATTGGAGCTTCACTAATGAATTTAGAAAACATTGTTCAATTTATACAAAAGAAAATGTCGGTTTGTTCTGCTAAAATAGACCAACTACTTTTTTAAATGACTGACACTCTTTATGCAATGCCCATGTGGATCCGGTAAAAACTTTACTCAATGTTGCGATTTATTGATCAACAAAAATCAATTAGCACAATCTCCTGAACAACTTATGCGCTCTCGCTATAGTGCTTATGCAACAAATAACGCTGAATATATTTATAAAACGTATGCAGAAAATAGCCGAGTTTCACAATCAATAAATGAAATAAAAGAGTGGGCGGAAGAAACAACATGGCTCAAACTTGTCATTCATGCCTCGAGCCCATTTGATACCAAGCACAGTGAATCATCATTACCGACAGTTAATTTTTCTGCATTTTATCGGCATGAAACTAAGTATTATCAACTAACTGAAAAGTCTCAATTTTGTTTTGAACAACAACAATGGCGTTATCTCGACGGCGAAGTCGCTGAAAGTGATGAATTAGCCGTTCCGAAAAGGAACGAACATTGTTTTTGTGGCAGTGAAAATAAGTTTAAACGTTGTTGTGGTGCATAACGAGTAACGGGAGTACGATAAAAATCACGAGTTATGGTAAAGCGTAAGTAAAGAACAGAAGATTGAAAATATGTTATCAATCTTCTCATGATATATAAAATAGAATTACACGCCTCTATCTTTTTGCATCGAGTGCTTGTTGTATTGTGTTTAACTCATCGGCGCTAAAGTCACTATGTTGAATCATACGAATAAGACTATCTGAGGTCATTTTACCTTTATGAATAAATTGTACCTTTTGGTGTTTTGAGCTAATCATTGATGGTTTCATTATTCTTTTCATCACTTTATGTACATTACCGTCAGATGCTCCTTCAGTATCAAATTCCATGACAATCACTTTATTTTCCCTATCACCATCACCAGAAATTATTTCAATACGTTGATCACCGTCAAAGTGTCTTACTGATACATTTTTTGAGATTTGATGTAACTCTTCACGAGCATCGCCCTCAACAACCACTCGTACATTACCTTCATGTAAATTAGCATGAGTTAAATTAGTAATAACCTTCTCACGAATATTTTCTGGGACATCAGCAAATAACTTCTCAAGCTCAATAGGATCGTTCAAGGCAGATACCGGCACATCAACCGTTGTTACATCTCCATCAACATTAACAAAAACATTCAGGCTTTCATTGGCATCACCGTCAATCTCAATTTTGATTTCATGAAGCTGAACTTTATCCGATACCATTGCAAGAGCTGAAACACTGCTCGCTGCACCAATTAAAGAAAGTGCTAAAGCTATACCTTTTTTATTAAATAATTTCATTGTCGTTCCCTACTTTTAAAGAATATACGCTAAAGCAGTTCTTTAACGTTCTATCCTTACCATAGCGATTTCCATACCAATCACAAAAAAACTATAATAAACAGTCTGATAGAGTTATCCTTTCAATTTCAAAGCTCTCGTTTTTCCTCATATCAGGTATTCAATGTCCCGATATAAGGAATAATAAGATGACTTTTATAATATAAGTAGCATTCATATTTATAAGTATCTGTTTTATTAATCATTTATATTTAGAGTAAATTGGCATTATACTTGAACTACTCACCCTAATATTCAATAGAGTTCGGACAACTATGTCATTACGCAGTTATTTATTTTCCCTGATCGGTAGTTTGATCGTGTTACTTACTATTACCCAATTATTTCTTGTGTATTGGATTGAAAAAAACCTTGATAAAGAAGTCAATGTACAAGCGCGGCATATTAGTGAGCAGGTTTTAGACTTAGCATTTAAAGAATTTGATGAAGATGGTGAACATAATACCCAAATTAAAGTTATTTCTGAAAATATTAATGCTGACGGTATTTCTGTTATTACCGAAGATGACTTAGGAAACCGACAAGTAATTTTTACAAAACATCCCCAGAAAAATGTAAATAAGCCGATTCAGCAAACCGAAGAAACAAAAGAATTGGTTAAAAATAGCACCTCTCATAGTGAAGGCGAATTACATATTGTTAAGAAAGGAATACAAACTATTGTTGAGAGGATCTATCAGAAAGACAAACAAATGGCAGAAAATGAATTTTTATTGTCGCACGATCTAATCGTTCACCCTTCACAAGTTGTTAAAAGACAATGGATTAAAGGGCTGGCCCCGGAAAGCAAAACCAAACAATTGCTCAACAATATTCAATGGGTATTAATACTTTGCTGTATTTTTGCATTAATCGCGGCTTATTGGCTTAGTGCACAATTTAATAAACCGCTAGCGTTATTATCAGCAGGTTTTAAAAAGTTGGCTGATGGCGATTATCAGCATAACGTTGCTGAACAAGGCATTCAAGAAATGCGATTGACTATTCAACATTTTAACGACATGGTAAAGCGACTCGATCAATTAACAAAAGCAGAACAACAACATAATGAAATAAAACACTTAGCTGAATTAGGTGAAGTCAGCCGTGGTTTAGCACATTCATTGAGAAACCCGATACACACTATTGGTTTATCAATAGAGCAGCTCAATGATGACGAATTAACGCCTACCTACCGAGATAAACTCATCAAAACGATTCAAAATAAAATTGTTCATATTGATAAAAATATTAAAGCACTGCTAACACTCACTACGGGTGGGTTAAACCGTAACGATAAAATTCCTGTTCTCGCCGTCGTACAAGACATTATGCTTGAATATAAATCTTGTCATGGTAAGCCACAAAAATTTGAAATTGATGTATCACCAGAGTTATCTATCATTGGCGCCGAATCAGAAATCAGAAGTATTCTTCATACCCTGATCATTAACGCTTGTGAAAGTAATAATGATGGAGTAAAAAATGACGATGACGAAAATAAAACGGTGACAATTATAACAGAAGATCACGATGAGCAAGTTATCATAAAGGTAGTAGATCAAGGTTGTGGGCTGGCTAAAAGCATTGAACAAAGCTTATTTCAACCACATATTTCGTCAAAACCAGAAGGTGCGGGCATGGGTCTTTATATTGCTAAACGTATTATATCATTGCACTACAATGGTGCTATTGCTTTAAATAATCAATATCATGAAAATGGACAAATTAGTGGCTGTGCAGCCTATGCAGAGTTCAATACTGTTTCTCCTACGCAACAAGATATACCAGCTGAAAGTAAGGAGTTATCATGAACGTAAACATATTAGTCGTTGAAGACGAGGATGAACAACGAGAGTTAATTTGTGACATATTAACTGCTAGTGGCTTTCAAGTAATGAGTGCTAACTGTGTAGAGCAAGCTATTTTATATATTAAAAGTAACAAGTTCGATGTCGTTTTCTCAGACTGGAAGCTAGGTGAACTTTCAGGGTTAGACTTACTTAATTATGTTAGAAGAAATCAGGCTGAACTTGGTTTTGTCATTGCAACTGCTTACGGCACAATTAACCATGCGGTAGAAGCTTTACAACAAGGTGCGGATGATTATTTACCAAAGCCATTCAAGCGACAAGAATTGCTGATCACGATAGATAAAGCATTAAAAGCCAATAAGTTAAGAGGTCAGAACAAAGCATTAAGCGCTCAATTAGGCGAACAAAAACAACTAGTGAGCTTGGTCGGTAAGGCTCCTTGCATGCAACAAGTCTATCAGCGCATTGAAAAGGTCTCTGCCACAAATGCGACTGTATTGATTTTAGGAGAAAGTGGCACAGGAAAAGAACTAGCGGCACGGGCCTTACATGATAATTCAAACCGTGCCCATGAAAGATTTGTCGCCATAAACTGTGGTGCTATTGCCGAGTCTATAGCAGAAGCTGAACTTTTTGGAGCAGAGAAAGGAGCATATACTGGTGCTAACTCTAGTAAAATTGGCCGGTTTGAATCTGCAAACAATGGCACTATTTTTCTTGACGAAATTGGCGAATTGTCACCTTCGTTACAAGCGCATTTATTACGATTCTTGCAAGAGAGTACTATTACTCGCTTAGGCAGTAATGACGAAATAAAATTAGATATACGAGTGATTGCGGCCACTCATCGAGATTTACCGGAAGAAGTTGAAAAAGGTAGGTTTCGTGAAGATTTATTTTATCGCTTAAATGTCGTGCCCATTAAGATGCCAGCATTACGTGAGCGCCAAGAAGACATCGCCATTTTAACTGATCATTTTATTCAAATTCATGCAAAGCAATACCAAAGTGATGTTAAAAAGCTATCGCCTGAGTGTTATCGATTATTACTCGATTATCACTGGCCCGGTAATGTTCGTGAGTTGTCAAATCGTATCGAGCGTTATGTATTACTAGACGACGAAGAAGAACTTACACAAAACATGGAAGTGAACTTTAACGGTTCGCCTAACTCAACAGATTTTCCTAGCTTTAAAATGCCAGAAAAAGGTTTTAACTGGGAGCAATTCGAACGCTATTGCCTGTCCCAAGCTTTAGAAATGAATCAAGGGAATAGAACTAAAGCAGCAAAGTATTTAAATTTACCTTATAAAGCATTTTTATACCGTTTAGAAAAATTCAAAATATCACATAGTTAGAGACAAATTTTAATCAATTATAATAATTAGTATTAAATAAACTTTTTTAATTACAAAACCGTATAGCTACAACGCTTTAATGTTCTAGACTTAGAGTAGGTTTAAGCGTTATCAACAACGGTTACACCTATGTTTATTAGCTCTGTTTCGGAGGAGGTAACGGGAAAAAACATAAAGTTAATTAAGTTTAAGAGGTAGTACTATGAGTGCAATTTGGATAAGTCATGCAACTAGACTGGTTGACTTCGTTAGTAATAATAACGAAGTGCAAGCTCACCTTTATTTAGAGCAATTAATGCTGTTTCCTGTCGACATTCAAGACAAAATAATAAATGATATTAGTCACTTAGTACACTGTAATAGTGAAGCAGTGTCAAATATCATTGGTCAATATACAATGCTTGACCTTAAATAGCTCTTTCATTAACTATTAACGTGATAATTGTTGCTCACGTAGTTTAGCTATTTCGTCTCGTAAATTAGCAGCTTGTTCAAACTCTAAATTTTGAGCATGAGTAATCATTGCACTCTCAAGCTGTTTAATTTTTCCATCAATATCTTTAATCGAGAGCACTTTATAATCTGTAGCTTGTTCAGCTACATTTAATAACGTGTCACTGGAAGATACCGTACCATTATGAAGCGCATCACTAATTTTGCTCTTCACGCCGGTAGGTGTAATATTATTATCTAGGTTATATTGATGCTGCATAGTACGTCGACGTTCAGTTTCATCGATAGCCTTTTTCATTGACCCTGTTATACGTCCTGCATATAAAATAGCGCGACCATTAATGTTACGTGCAGCACGACCAATAGTTTGAATAAGTGACCTTTCTGAGCGTAAAAAGCCTTCTTTATCTGCATCTAGTATTGCCACTAACGAGACTTCGGGCATATCTAAACCTTCACGTAATAAATTAATACCAACAAGCACGTCAAATTTTCCTAACCTGAAATCACGAATAATCTCGACACGCTCTACGGTATCTATATCGGAATGCAAATAACGAGCTTTTACATTATGTTCATCTAAATAGTCGGTTAAATCTTCAGCCATTCGTTTAGTTAACGTTGTCGCCAGGACACGCTCTTGAATAGCAACCCGCTTGCGAATTTCAGATAACAAGTCATCAACCTGAGTTTCGACAGGGCGCACTTCAATAATGGGGTCAAGTAACCCTGTAGGGCGAACAACCTGTTGGGCAATATCCCCTCCCGACTTTTCTATCTCATAATTACTAGGTGTTGCTGAAACATAAATTGTTTGTGGCGCTAGCGCTTCAAATTCGTCGAACTTCATCGGACGGTTATCAAGTGCAGAAGGTAAACGAAAACCATAGTTCACAAGATTTTCTTTTCGTGAACGGTCTCCTTTATACATAGCCCCAATTTGCGGTACTGTAACATGCGATTCATCGATAATTAATAAACCATCATCAGGTAAATAATCGAATAACGTCGGTGGCGCTTGCCCTTCTCCTCGTCCAGATAAATAGCGAGAATAGTTTTCAATGCCTGAGCAATAACCTAACTCTGTCATCATTTCAATATCAAACTGAGTACGCTGTACGATTCGCTGCTCTTCAACTAAACGATTATTTTCTTTTAAGAATGTTGAGCGTTCTTTTAATTCAATCTTTATTTTGTCAATTGCCGCTAAAATTTTATCTCTAGGCGTAGCATAATGAGTTTTAGGATAAACGGTTACGCGCGCTAAGGTTCGATCTACCTGCCCAGTTAGAGGGTCAAACATAGATAAGCGCTCTATTTCTTCATCAAATAATTCAACACGTAGTGCTAAGCGGTCTGACTCTGCTGGAAATATATCAATGACATCACCGCGTACACGATAAGTTGCTCGTTGAAATGCGACATCATTACGTTTGTACTGTAGTTCAGCTAAGCGACGTAATATGTCACGTTGATTAATGATGTCACCTACACTGATGTGTAGCATCATTTTTAGATAAGAGTCTGGGTCGCCTAGACCATAAATTGCTGATACAGAGGCGATAATAATTACGTCACGACGTTCAAGCAGTGCTTTGGTTGCTGACAATCGCATTTGCTCAATATGCTCATTCACTGAAGCATCTTTTTCAATAAACGTATCAGTCGTTGGCACATAAGCCTCGGGCTGGTAATAATCATAATATGAAACAAAATATTCAACAGCGTTATTTGGAAAAAATTCTTTCATTTCACTATAAAGTTGCGCGGCAAGTGTTTTATTAGGCGCGATCATCATAGTAGGACGATTCAATGTGGCAACAACATTAGCAATAGTGAAGGTTTTTCCTGAGCCGGTTACACCGAGTAATGTTTGATGTGCTAAACCATCTTCAAGACCATCGAGTAATTGTTTAATAGCGGTAGGTTGGTCACCGTTAGGGGTATAATCTGACTGTAAATCCATAACTTTCATTACTAGGTCCCCTTTGCTTCAACAAGTTCATGAGGAAACTGTTTATCAAATAAACGGTAGGAAATCATTGCCATGATAAAGTTTCCACAAAGTCCACCAATAAAAAAACCTTCAATGCCATATAAAATATTACCTAAATAGGCCAAGGGCACATAACAAACAAATAGACGAATAATACTCAGTACTAACGCCACCATAGGCTTATGAAGGGCATTAAAAGAAGAGTTCGTTAAAATAATAACCCCTTGCAGACCATAACCGAGTGGCAGTATCCAAATAAACAGAATAATAATATCTGCTACAGCTTGTTCTGTTGAGAAAACGTCAGCGATATATGGCGCAATTAACACTAAAACAACATAGATAAGAAGTTGCCAAGCAAGTACAAACTTTACCGACGTTTTATAACCTTGTTCAACGCGGTTCATATTGCTCGCACCAAAGTTTTGACTGATAAAAGGCGGTAATGTCATTGATAGGGCCAGAACAACCAAGCAAGCAATAGATTCAATACGAGACCCTACTCCGAAAGCAGCAACGGCAGATTCACCATAATTCGCAACAATAGCCGTTAAAATGGCGGCGGCGATCGGTGTAAGCATATTGGCCCCTGCCGCAGGTAAACCTATATGTAAAATTCCTTTACTTGATGCTATAAATGTCTTGAATGATAATAATTTTGTGTGAATTAATTGACGTTTAACACCGATAATATATAAAACGAGCAACATGCCAAAAACCCAAGAGATTAACGTTGCAATTGCGGCACCTTGTATTCCCATTGCAGGAATAGGACCGAACCCAAAAATAAGAATAGGGTCTAATATCGCATTGATTAAACCCGCACTGCCCATTATTATACTGGGAGTTTTAGTATCACCAGAGGCACGCAATATGGCATTGCCAATCATTGGCCCAATTAAACAAATACTACCTATAAACCAAATATCCATATACTGATGAATAAGCGGCAATAATTCATCACTTGCACCAAGTAATAAAAACACTTCATCTATAAAACAGTAACCAATATAGGATATTATCCCAACAACAATCGCAGCTAAATAAATAGCTGCGGTACCTGAATTTTTTGCCGATTCGTTATTTCCTTTGCCTAATGCTTTAGCAATTACGGCTGAAGTACCAATACCAAGACCAATAGTTAAGCTAATTACCGTAAAAGTAATAGGAAAAGTAAAACTGATTGCAGCTAATGGCTGTGTTCCTAATAACCCAACAAAAAAAGTATCAACTAAATTAAAAGTCATCAGTAAAACCATGCCATAAATCATTGGGATGGTCATACGCTTTAGTGTGCCGGAGACAGGATCTTCAAGTAAACTAATTTGGCTATCTTTCTTTATTTTGGTCATTTAAGTATTAGCTATTGGTTGTCTGTGCAGGAAAATTCAAAGTATTGTAAAAGATAGTGATAAGACTCGCTATGTAAATATTTTATTTCACAGCATTTCGAACTTTTATTTGGTAAATTAAACTTTATTCTTTAAAAATCAAGCTGATTTCATACCTAAACTTTCGTATAGCTCATCACATAATTATAAAAAACCTTATTGAACAAAAAACAAACACCCCCTATTAAAACCTAACATTATAGACTTATCTACCTGTTATTATTGAATATAATATAATATTGCATAATTCACATATTAAGCTACAGCATGCATTCTCTCGTTTTTGTTACTATTCATTACACTTTCACCCACAAAGTTATCCACAGATTTCGTGGATAACTTATTGTCACAGATGCTTACAATAGCAAAGTGCGAAATTAACACTGCAAATGAAGACAAAGCAGACTTAATGACGACAAAATAAGCAAACAAACAAAATAATGATTTTTTTATAAATTTTGTGTTGACAGTTAGCTCAACCCCCTTTAATATCTCGCCCCGTTAGCCAGACGCTTGGCAAACAAAACGATTCCTCAATAGCTCAGTTGGTAGAGCAACGGACTGTTAATCCGTTTGTCCCTGGTTCAAGTCCAGGTTGAGGAGCCAAATTAAAGTGATGGCTTTTAATTTAATTATAAGCGGTTACTAAAGAACAATTCCTCAATAGCTCAGTTGGTAGAGCAACGGACTGTTAATCCGTTTGTCCCTGGTTCAAGTCCAGGTTGAGGAGCCAAATAAGATGAGCCTGCAATTGTTTGTAGGCTTTTTTTTATCATAATGTGTAAGCATCAATTGATAGAATAGCGGACTTTATTAATATAGAGTTAGCGTTTATTATTGATATCAATCAGTATTGATAATCGAAATTAAAGTAATGGTTTTTTATTTAACTATAAACGATTACTAAAGAACAATTCCTCAATAGCTCAGTTGGTAGAGCAACGGACTGTTAATCCGTTTGTCCCTGGTTCAAGTCCAGGTTGAGGAGCCACATTGATGTGATGGCTTTTAATTTAATTATAGGCGATTACTAAAGAACAATTCCTCAATAGCTCAGTTGGTAGAGCAACGGACTGTTAATCCGTTTGTCCCTGGTTCAAGTCCAGGTTGAGGAGCCACATAAAAAAGCCTGCAATTATTTGCAGGCTTTTTTTTTACTTAAAAATATTAGTTATTCGTAGGAAGAACAACAGACTGTACTTAACCTGAACTCTGGATAATGAGTGCTTGATGTTAGAGTAAAATCAATGGCTTGGATGGTTAAACAGAAATAACTACAAACTTGAAGTAACTATATGCTCTATCAATGTTTCATTTTATACCATTATCAAGGCAAAACGTTTATGAATAGCGGGCTATTTATCGACGTTTTAACGCTGATAATGGGATAAAAGGAAATGTTGAGCAAGTGCTGCTTATCCAGAGTTCAGGTTACTTATATGAAAACGATGCTTATTCCTGATTCAAATTTTTCCTTATAAATAATTAAGCAGCCACTTTAAAGGAGCCTGTAATTGTTTTTAGGCTCATTTAATTGAAAAGCATAGCTAATTATCACTTTAGTTGTTTAATCATCAAGACGAGCAATTAAACTCGATGTATCCCAACGATTTCCACCACTATTCTGAACTTCTTCATAATAACCATCTAATTGTTTTGTGATAGTTAAATCAGCACCAATTTTTTCCGCTTCTGAAAAGGCCATTGCAAGATCCTTGCGCACCCAGTCAACAGCAAAACCAAAATCAAATTCTCGTGCACACATCGTTTTACCACGATTATCCATTTGCCAAGAGCCTGCGGCACCTTTAGAAATAGTTTCAATGAGCTTATCGGTATCTAAACCTGCTTTTTGCGCGAAGTTCAGACCTTCTGCCAAACCTTGCACTGCATTAACAAAACATATTTGATTTACCATTTTTGCTAATTGACCAGAGCCTACTTTGCCCATTAGTTGACTAAATTTAGCATATGCAGCCATAACAGGTTGTGCTTGTTCAAAAATATCTCCTTCTCCGCCTACCATAACGGTTAATGCACCGTTTTCTGCCCCCGCTTGACCACCAGAGACGGGTGCATCAATAAAATGCTTATTTTGCAATTTAGCAAAGGCATCTAAATCTCTAGCGAGCTCTGCAGAAGCAGTAGTATGATCAACTAAGATAGTACCAACGGCTAGGCCAGCCAAAATCCCGTCATCACCTAAAACAACATGTCTAACATCACTATCGTTACCCACACAAGAAAAAGCTATATCACAACCCTTAGCAGCCTCTTTAGGCGTCAGTGCTAGACTTCCACCAAACTCTTTAACCCATTGTTCTGCTTTTTCAGTAGTCCGGTTATAAACACAAACATCAAAACCTGCCGTTTGCAGATGTCCTGCCATAGGATATCCCATGACGCCTAAACCAATAAATGCTACTTTTTTCATGTTCACTCCGAGTAATTTCAAGCAAGAGGTTAGCTTGAGGTTAAAGTTTAAAACGCTAGAATAGCTTATCAAAAAAGAGTCTTTAAACTCATCTTATATCAACAAAAAGGCCCATTACTTTCATAATGGGCCTTCAATATTTTAATGCAATAGCTTAGTAATTAAATATACTCGACTGAAACAATTTCGTATTCAACCAAACCGCCTGGTATAGTAATTTCGACTTCTGTATCAACTTCTTTACCGATCAGACCACGAGCTATTGGTGAGTTCAAAGAAATTCTACCCGTTTTAAAGTCAGCCTCATCATCGCCAACAATTTTATAAGTCACTTCAACTTCGGTATCAATATTTAATAACGTAACCGTAGTACCAAAAATAACCTTCCCGTGGTTAGGAATTTTTGTAACATCAATAACTTGAGCATTACATAGTCGACCTTCAATATCTTGAATACGCCCTTCACAAAAGCCTTGTTCTTCTTTTGCTGCATGATATTCTGCATTTTCTTTTAAGTCACCATGCTCACGAGCATCAGCAATGTCTTTAACAATACGTGGACGTTTTTCGGTTTTTAAAACTCTAAGTTCTTCTTTCAGCTGTTCAGCGCCAAGAAGTGTCATTGGATATTTAGTCATTTTTATCTTCTTTTTCTAATGATAAAGGTGGCTTACTTTAAAAGTATAACCACCCCTATATAATAATTTTGTAATAAGGCATTTATTCAATGATAAATAAATGCCTTACATAACTCAATATTAATTACATTGTTTATGTAATTCTTGGATTGATGTTACCGTATTTCTATCATCAGCTGCATGAGATTGACATGTTGCAAATGCCGCGTTCAAGGTTGTGGTATACGCCACTTTATAGCGCAATGCTCCTCCACGCAATACTTTAGAATCTTCAATCGCTTTACGACCTTCTGTGGTGTTAATAATATAGCTATATTCACCGTTTTTGATTCTATCAAGAATATGCGGACGACCTTCTTGAACTTTATTCACTAAACGACACGGTATATTAGCTTCACCTAAAATTACTGCCGTTCCATGAGTAGCATCTACGTCATACCCTAACGCAACCAGTTGCTTAGCTAAATCAACGACACGCTTTTTATCACTGTTACGAACAGAGATTAATGCACGTCCTGACTTAGGAACCGAAACACCTGCGCCTAAACTCGCTTTCGCATAAGCTTCTTCAAAGGTATCGCCAACGCCCATAACCTCGCCTGTTGAACGCATTTCCGGACCAACTAAAGGATCACTTCCATGAAACTTATTAAAAGGAATAACCACTTCTTTCACTGAGAAGTAAGGAGGTCTAACTTCTGTTGTTATGCCCTGCTCTTTCAATGACTTACCTGCCATAACACGAGCGCCTACTTTAGCTAAAGGCACTGCAGTGGCTTTTGAAACAAATGGAATGGTACGAGCAGCACGTGGGTTTACTTCAATAATGTAAACTTCGTTATCTTTTACGGCCATCTGGGTATTCATTAAGCCAATTACACCTAATTCAAAAGCTAAATCAGTGACTTGCTTACGCATTACATCTTGAACTTCTTGGCTTAAGCTATATGCTGGTAATGAACATGCCGAGTCACCAGAGTGAACCCCAGCTTGTTCTATATGTTGCATAATGCCGCCAATAACAACATCAGTGCCATCACAAACAAGATCAATATCAACTTCGATAGCATCATCAAGGAAGTGATCAAGTAATACTGGAGAGTCATTTGACACACTAACAGCTTCTGTCATGTAGCGACGTAAATCGTCTAGGTCATAAACGATTTCCATTGCACGACCACCTAAAACATAAGATGGACGAACAACTAATGGAAAACCAATTGCTTCAGCTTTTGCCATCGCTTCATCGAGTGATGTAACTGTAGCATTCTCAGGTTGTAACAAACCTAAACGGTCAACAGCTTGTTGGAAACGTTCTCTGTCTTCTGCTCTATCGATTGCATCAGGAGAAGTACCGATAATAGGTACACCTGCAGCTTCTAAAGCACGTGCTAATTTAAGTGGTGTTTGACCACCATATTGCACGATAACGCCTTTTGGTTTTTCAATGCGCACGATTTCTAACACATCTTCAAAAGTAATAGATTCAAAATATAAACGGTCAGAAGTATCGTAATCGGTAGAAACAGTTTCAGGGTTACAATTAACCATGATTGTTTCAAAGCCGTCTTCACGTAAAGCTAATGCCGCATGAACACAACAGTAATCAAATTCAATACCTTGACCAATACGGTTTGGACCGCCACCTAAAATCATGATTGATTCTTTGTCGGTAGGGTTTGCTTCACACTCTTCATCGTATGTTGAATACATGTAAGCCGTATCAGAACTAAATTCTGCTGCACAGGTATCTACACGTTTATAGACAGGGAATATATCAGCATTATGACGTTTTTTACGAACTTCGGCTTCAGCAATACCAATTAGGTCAGCAAGACGAGAGTCAGCAAAACCTTTACGTTTGAGTTGTCGTAAATATTCAGGGGTTAATATTTTCAAACCACCTTCAGATACTTTTGCTTCTTCTAGAATAATATCTTCTATTTGAATAAGGAACCAACGGTCAATCATAGTTAAGCGGTAAATATCATCAACCGTTAACCCTAAACGGAATGCGTCAGCAACATACCAAATACGATCAGCACCAGCTTCTTGCAGCTCATGCATTATTTTCGTTTTAGCACCAGGCTGAGTTACATCAACCATAGAGTCAAAGCCGTTTACGCCAACTTCTAAGCCGCGTAACGCTTTTTGTAATGATTCTTGTTGATTACGACCAATCGACATAACTTCGCCAACTGATTTCATTTGCGTTGTTAATCTGTCTTCACAACCCGCAAATTTTTCGAAGTTAAAGCGTGGAATCTTAGTTACTACATAATCGATAGTTGGCTCAAATGACGCTGGAGTTGCGCCGCCAGTAATATCGTTAGTTAATTCATCAAGCGTATAACCTACCGCTAACTTAGCGGCGATTTTAGCAATAGGGAAACCCGTTGCTTTTGATGCAAGTGCTGATGAACGAGATACACGTGGGTTCATCTCGATAATAACCATACGGCCAGTCTTAGGGCAAATACCAAACTGTACGTTTGAACCACCTGTTTCAACACCAATTTCACGTAATACCGCAATCGATGCATTACGCATGATTTGGTATTCTTTATCCGTTAGGGTTTGCGCTGGTGCAACTGTAATTGAGTCACCGGTATGAATGCCCATAGGGTCGAAGTTTTCAATCGAACATATAATGATACAGTTATCATTTTTGTCGCGAACCACTTCCATTTCATATTCTTTCCAACCAATTAATGATTCATCAATCAATAATTCTGACGTTGGAGAAAGATCTAAACCACGGGTACAAATCTCATCAAATTCTTCGCGGTTATATGCAATACCGCCCCCTGTTCCACCCATCGTGAATGAAGGGCGAATAATACATGGGAAACCTAACGTTTTACTTGCTGCGTGCGCTTCTTCAATTGTATGAACAATTTCTGCATTTGGCGTATCTAAGCCAATCGCTTTCATTGCTTTGTCGAAACGACTACGGTCTTCTGCTTTATCAATAGCATCAGCGGTTGCACCGATCATCTCAACATTAAATTCTTTTAATACGCCTTTGGCTTCAAGCTCTAAAGCACAGTTCAAAGCCGTTTGACCACCCATAGTAGGTAATACAGCACAAGGACGTTCTTTTTCAATGATTTTACGAACAACTTCCCAGTGAATAGGTTCGATATAAGTTGCATCGGCCATTTCAGGGTCAGTCATTATTGTTGCAGGGTTTGAGTTAACGAGAATAACTCGGTAGCCTTCTTCGCGAAGTGCTTTACAC
>Ga0209396_1002359_pt1 | contig 19884 bp, 18 predicted proteins | sample GOMGulsemesocosm_6_FD_184638 | JGI IMG/M metagenome (GOLD analysis project Ga0209396, IMG submission 184638) | Methane-oxidizing microbial communities from mesocosms in the Gulf of Mexico - GOM8C Gulf of Mexico (SPAdes) (version 2) | ecosystem: Environmental > Aquatic > Marine > Cold seeps...
GTATCCAATTGTCTGCAAAAAGCTGAATGAACTTGTGGCTTCAAGGTAGTCTTTTGATTTCCTTTTCAGCGGTCTTCACAGTGTTTTTTATTTAAAGTTAGAAGCTTAGGATGATTTATACGCGGTTCAATACATGAATAAAATTGATTTAATCTCATTGATACATGAGTGGTGTTCATGGGTTGTTTGATTGGGGAGTTTTGTTGATTTTGAAGAGAGGGTTTGTCACGCGATTGTGGGAGTGCAATGAGTAGTTTAGTTTTAGTCATTATGTGGATTATTTTTTTATAACTATAGCGTTTTGAATGAAATGGTTTATATAAAAGAGATAGGGATTTGAACCCTATCCTTTCGACTCAAATAAACAATAAGCTGTTAATTTTCAACTGCTAACAATAAGAAAATCAAACCAAGGTTGGCAATTGGTTAATACAATTGACTATGGGTTAAATTTGATTAGTTGTCAACCTTGATTCATATTTCAAGCTTATCCACTTCTCCTGCAATTAGGAAATCCGAGATGAATGGCTATAGAGGTTTAATCTTGTGCCAATTTCGTTCTAAAATAACACCTCGACATTCAACTACCAGAATATTGTACACAAATCATAAGAATATATACTTTCAACTAAACGTATACTACTCAACATACTCTCACCAATTTTTTCAACCAATTATAAGCTTTTTCCCGCCCCAATTAGCTTGAATAGCCTTGTTAATATCATCATCTGTTAATTCTAAGGGTGTCTCGTCAATCCTGCTGGCTACACGGCTTCCCTGATTAACGATTAGACTCCTTACGTCAGCTTACTTCCGATAATGCACAAGCATATGATTTTATTTTTAGACGTCATAAAGTGACGCCTAACTAAATAGAATAGAGGATGTAGTGGAATAGCGGATAAGCAATTTCTTTAATTTACAATTAAAAACAAACCCTAAAGGAACCAATAAAATGAAAGAGTATATTGTTACCGGTACTTGTAATGGCCGTCGGGCTATGGTGCGTATTTTTGCTTATGATGCCGGTATGGCTACACGTTTGGCACGAGTAGATCATGGATTCACATCAACACTGAACACTAAGTTAGCTTAACTTTTTGATTGAGTCATAAAATTAATATCTTAATAAAAGAGGAAGAAATACATCAAGGTTACATTATCGTGCTTTTCACACCGTGAATTAGCACTGATAGCATACATAGGCTGAAAATAAGGAATTAATTTCAATAGCGCTAGCCAAAGCTCTAGGTATCTCTTGCGCGATACAATTAAGCTTTGCCAGTGATCCTTCAGATAAAATCTGAGCTGCATTAGCAATCAATGACGAGGTTTGTGAAGCAGCAATGATAACTTGTTGATGACCAAAATGACAACGTGAGAGCTAATCTGGCGCTTAATTCTAGACTGCCGGATTATATTGAAATAAACCTAGTGCAAGATAAATCTTATTCCGTTCGCAATTCATTGGTTTTCAGGGAGCACCTCTGCCAAGAATAAAAAGTGCTACTGTTTAATGATCAAGATTAGTCGATTCGCGAGATTTTCGTTGGCATGCACTATTAATTATTTTAACTAAAGAAACGAGGAAAATTGTTATGCCAGACAGCATGAACAATCCAAAACGTTCACCACAATACCATCACCTGACAGATCCTAAAACGGGTCATCCCGAACGAATTTCTTTTGCACAAGGGGTTCATCCCAATCCTCGTTTCTATAAATATTATTGGCGAGTGTTTCATGCAGACTCACCTTTTGTTGGAGTAAATTTTTTTAGACAATGTGAGCGAATATGCACGTATGAGGCTATGAATCTCATTAAACGATTACAAGAAAAAGGTCGCGGTTACATTATTTATAACGTCAGATTTCCAAGAGCAGGAGACGATGTTCCTTTTGATTTTACGCACAATAGATGGAGGGGAGTTGGCGAATTAATTATTGCACCGCAATTTGATGATGATGCGGATCCAGAATACCAGGGACATAAGTAGTGATTGCTAATTAAGGTAATACAACGACAAGCTTCAATTGCGTAGCTACAACTATACAGATGCAGATACCGCGAATGAGTGTACTGCTCATGGCGGCCCTGTCTGTGGGTTTGATACATCACTATGCTTGTGATGTCGCATTCTGAATGATACTTCAATGCGTTAGATTAAAGTTCACAACCATAATCTGACCGGCAACCAACCTGTACTCACTTTTGAGCATTGCAATTATTTGAAATTCGCTCACAAAGACACGATAAGCGATCTTGCCATTTAAAATTTTTCCACTGTTGCCCTGATATTGTTCGTTTCTAAAGCTAGCTAGCTTGTTTTGTTCCATGATTTCATCGTAAAGTTAGGGAGCCTGATTACGTAGAGCGGCTTCACGTTCGCGTATTTCTCGCTGAATCTGTTCTTGTAATAGCTTACCTGCTTTACTAGCAGCATCATTCTCCACTTTTTTTGAACTTTACGGCTTTACTGGTGATTAGAAAACGCTAACGGCCACCAGCGCGACCACCATAGGTGACCGTTTTTTGTTGTTTTGCCAGCTGACTTTAAATGGGATAGAAGCGTACTGCGGATTGCACGTCGAGCAAGGTAATGTTACCGCCATACACCTTCGCATCCTCTTCAGCTAAGTTTGTCGTTCCACTGTATAAGCCTTTGTTTGAAATTCCATAATTTCATTCACATAGATATCGGTTTGATGGTCATATTATTCATATTTAAGAGACGATTAATAACGCCTAAATACCAATGATGAGAAATGGACTATTATTTATCTATATAGCAAGTGGCTATTTACGTTGATGGCTCGTCTTTTTTTCATAAGACGGCAGATGGTATTGATCACTAAAAGTCATGAGCATGTCAGCTCCAATATCATTGGAAAACAGGCAGCATAAATTCTTTATATTGAATCGGCTGTGAATTATTTTTCCCGCTAATTCAATATCATCAATACTTCTATCAGGATAGCGGTAGATGATATAGCCAACCTGCCAAGTCTGATCATCTATCAGTTCACCAAATTCGGTAGGTAAACTGAAGATCCGCAGATATGAATGCTTGCAAAGCACTAATTCGATTTCGTTCGCATCAAAATTGATGATACCTTCTTGGTGATAAACATTATTTAATAGCGGAATAAACTCAACACTCTGGCAATCAGTGTCTATCGCTGAGCAATGGCCTGACGGTACATCGATACCAGGTTGCCACCACAAGGTTGCTCGTTTTCTTTGCTTTGTCCAGTTGTTAAGGGAAACTTGCGGCTGAGGTACATCAATCACCACCAACATTGGTTCTTGCGGATTAATAGCTGCAAGTTGAGATGGTGTGCGGATCAACAAACTTTCGGTTTCATACAACAAATCTGGAGTATCTGTGATCCATAACAGCATATTAAATTCTTCCCTTTTTATTTATAAAGTTATTCTTTTTATTTATAACACAGTAAAACGTCAGGTTACGTCGCTTTATACCAAATAGATTAAGTTTGTGAACTTACATTATTGGTATTGCCTGGCCGCTTTTATTAAGCTTTCAGCGAGCTCCTTTCTTAGTGATTCAGGACTCAGTAACTCGCTGATATCTGAAATGGACATTAGCCACCATTTCAGCTCTTCAGTATTATTTAACTGTGCCCGAATAATGAAGTGCTCTTGATCAGGATAACTGACTGCTTGCTCAGGACTTAACGGTGTTTCCAGTAGATGATAGCCCTCGATATAATTCACTTTTAACACAAGACTTATCACTTCATTTTTAGGAAAGCTCATACTGCCTTTTTCAAGATAACTAGATAAATCAAAATTAGGAGGCAGTTTAGCAGAATGTGATGACAGCTCAGCATCCACCATCCGGTGTAAAACGAAATGGCGATATTCACCGCTATTACGTAAGCTGGCAACCAGATAAACAACATGTCCACGGGCGACCAGCCCCAGTGGATTGATCTGATATTGTTTATTCGGTCTTGGGGGACGGGGTTTATAGTTAATCAGTAGCCCTTGCTGGTAGATCAATGCTTGTTCGACTGTTTTCATTATTTGATCATTAATGATTGGTTTTCCCAACTGAAAACCGGGCGCTAATCTGGCAGTTTGTGCTGGCCAGTTGCTGAGCGGATTTTCGGGGGCAGCGGCTAACTTATGCGTTGCTTGACTAAAGAAGCCATCAAGATTATTACTCACTTCAGTGGGTAGTAGTTGATGAGCATGTTCTTTAAGCATACATATCGCCAAGGCAGTACTCGGGGTCATTCCCGTATGACTAACTCCTTTAAGCTGAAACCAATGGTGAGGTCGTACACTGTCATCACGACAAATGGCATGCTGGCAACATAATGTATCGATATCTCGCTGTAGCATTCGCAAAGAAACATTGAAGCCATCTGTTGATAGTTTGTTTTTTAATTCGATTGTTGTAGTAAAGCGAGGTTCTTGTGGTATATAACGCAAAATTGCCATATGGCGCTGCGTGCGGTTATCTGACATGATAAATCAACTTAATTATTCCGTTATTTAAGACAATAAACTTCTTTCCGAATTCTTAATGTTACCAATTAAACCAATTAAATCAACACCTTTTTGTACCTATCAACATGCCGGATCAGCCTGTTGTTTGTTGACAATTTAACCACTGATTGTTTTTTTCGGAAGCTACATCCATAAAAATAAGCTAGACGTCAAGGCGTGACGTCTAGCTTGTTAATATAAAGCCCCTGAACGGAGAATGTTTAAATCTGCGAATGCAAACTAGCTAATAGTGCTCACCCATCAATGAATTTTAAAATTAGTATGACTCGAACACTAGCAAGTATCTATTAAACTTGAGGGACCAAAATTTTAGAGATAAAAATTATTTTTAATTAACATCTTGAGTATTCTCTGTAAGTCCATTACTAGAATGCACTTACTTTTTATTTGACTTAAATATAGGTATTTTATGATTCAACATACCCCTTTCTTCACAAAAAATATGATCGGAGAAAACATTACCAACATAATAATAAATTTAGAAAATCATGATGATTATTATGCTACAGAAGGTGGCGTCTTAGGGGGCTCGGATGAAGTATATAAATTCATATATCAGGTGTTTAGGAAGGATGGTACGACAACCCCACTAGAAAGAGTAGTTTTAATTTGTAATAAAGATTATCAGCTTAGTCGTAAATCTGTTGATGGGAACTTAACCAATAAACTAGCAAACGCAACAATCATTCTTTTTGAAACCTACGTTGATAGCTCATATTAAAGATCACTGTTAAGCAGTCTAACGACAATAAACACACTACGATTCAATGAGGAAAACATGAAAGTTGAAGGTACAGTAACTAGTGCTAATAAGTACGCGGATGGAACAAAATCATTAGAAATCTTATTTTCATTGAAAGATGCCGATAAATTGCCCTATAGAAAAGATACCGCCGCTATTATCCAATTATTAGTCAATGAACAACGCTATCTGATTAATTTAAATCACACAAAAAAAAATAAGTACATCTGGTTTTCTCCATCTTGTCATGTGGCAACAGAAATTGATAACGGTGAGTTGATTAAAGGGGCGAAGTTTCTGCTTTCTAACATTCTTGCTAAGGCTGGATATCAAAATCGAGACAAAATAATAGTAGATTTTGATGGTGAAACCGCATCCATAGGGAAAAATAATATGATTGAAGACACTAACTCGCCAACTCCTGTTACTCACTCAAATGATTGCGCGGTATCAAAAACTGATTCTCCTCTTAACCAGATCCTTTACGGACCACCGGGTACGGGAAAGACCTATCATTCAATTGAAGCAGCCGTTAAAGCCGCAGAACCTGTATTTTATTCGTCATTAGCGATTGAGCCTGGAAATGGCACAACGCCTAAGCAACGCGCTGAGTTAAGCAAAAAATATAATCAGTTAGCAGATGCTGGCCGAATTCGTTTTGTGACATTTCATCAAAGCTATGGTTATGAAGAGTTTGTTGAAGGGCTGCGGGCAAAAACGAATGAGCATGATCAGGTTAGTTATTCAGTTGAGCCTGGGGTGTTTAAGTCTATCTGTGCCCAAGCCAAAGATTCAAAATATCAAAAAGAGTTTGCGGTGAAGTCACATGCCAAAGTATGGAAAATTCACCTTGATGATGCCGAGCATAGTTTGATAAAAAAAGCATGTTTTGAAAATAACTTTGCGGCAATTGGTTGGGGGAAAACAGGTGATCTATTAAATAAAACACCTAGTGATGATCAAAAACTATTTTTAGAATCACTTAAATCTAATACAAAAAGTACGCTTGAGGATTTATCGCAAGGTATCCAAATGGGAGATATCATAGTCTGGATAGGAAGTAAAAAACAGATTCAAGCGATCGGCATTGTCAGTGGTGAGTATCAATATATAGAATCTGGAGTATTGCATAAAAATGATTACTGCCATACATTGCCAGTCAACTGGCTTGTTAGCGATATTAATATCGATGGTTATCAATTAAATGGTAACAAAGATTTTACTCTAAAAACCGTTTGTCATTTAAGATCGGTTAACGCATCAGACGTGTTTGAATTGCTTGAAAAGCATGATATCAAATTTAAAATTACCCCGCAGCAAGCTGTTTTAGCGGATAACTATGTTTTAATCATCGATGAAATTAACCGAGGTAACATCTCGAAAATATTCGGTGAGCTGATCACCCTCATTGAACCTTCAAAGCGTTCCGGGGAAGGACAAGAAGAAGCCCTGAAGCTCATACTGCCTTATTCTGGAAGCAAATTTACAGTACCAAACAACCTACATATTATCGGCACCATGAATACCGCCGATCGTTCATTGGCCATGATGGATACTGCATTACGTCGACGTTTTGATTTTATTGAAATGATGCCTGACGCTGGGCTATTCAATGACATATCAGTGAAAGGGATCAACATACAGCATTTGCTTACTACCATGAATAAACGTATCGAAGTTTTGTATGATCGAGAGCACACTCTAGGTCACGCCTTTTTCATCCCTGTAAAAAATCTGATCGCCGATGAAGACGCCGCGTTTAAAGAATTAAAGTCTGTCTTTAAAAATAAAATCATCCCGTTGCTCGAAGAGTACTTCTTTGAAGATTGGAACAAGATCAGATTGGTTCTGGGTGATAACACTAAACCTAAAACACTGCGATTTGTAAATCAAAGTAAGCAATCATACGACGGTGTATTTGGACCTAATCATGGTCTTGACAGCTATGAAACAGAAAATGTAACCTATGCTTTAGCATCATTTCAGAGTGAGGATTCAGTTTGGGATAACTCCGATGCTTACAAAGGTATTTATAGTGAGGTGTTAGTAGAAGATCCAAGCGAATCTGAGGGCGCTTAGCAGTGACCAAACTAAATAAAAACGTCACTGTGTTCGAATATGGCTATCTGGCTAAAGGTCAAAAATCAGCAAATTCACACCGCATAACGCAGATATCTGATTCTGCGTTTCGTGAACTTAAAAAACAGTGCCTCAATGAAGAGTCAGAAAGCCGTTTTCTTAATCTAACTAGCATCGAGAATACCGAAGTATTGCAGCTAAATAATTACGTCGGTGTGATCTTAACCCGTGATGGTACTCAGATAGAAATATTACCGAAAATTGGCAAAGAACTTAACGGTGAAGCTGACGAAGTAAAAGCTCGAAACTCGTTGCTCATAATGCTTAAAACCCTAGGCCAGTTTCGTCATATTCAAACCAACAGTGCCAATATATCTCACGCTAAAATGCCATTGTTTGAGGTGTTTATCAGCCAATTTTTAGATTCAGTAAACACCTTAATTAAACGCGGAATACGCAGTGATTACATAAAACAACAAGACAACCTCTCTTTCTTAAAAGGTAAGTTGCAAGTTGGTAAACAAATTCGCCATAACAGCATTAATAAGCACAAGTTTTATGTTGAATATGATGATTTTTTGCAAAGTCAACCTGCCAACAGACTGATCCATACAGCCTTACAGAAGGTGGAAAAGTATACCTATTCAACGAGAAATCAGAAGCTATTGCGGGAGTTTACGTTTGTATTTGATCAAATACCGGTAAGTATCAATCACAAGCAAGATTTTTCTCAGATAAAATTTGACCGAGGCATGTCTTATTACCAGGATCCTCTAAACTGGACGAAATTAATATTAGATGGCTTATCACCGTTATCTATGAAAGGTAATACTAGTGCATTGTCATTATTATTTCCGATGGAGGTGGTATTTGAATCTTATGTTGAGAGTATATTAAAAAAACAAATTCCGGATGGCTTGCTGCTACGTGCCCAAGTGAGATCACAATCTTTAGTAACACATAACAATAAAAAAATGTTTAATCTAAAACCAGACCTAATGATATTTAAAGACAAAACACCGAGTATTGTACTCGATACCAAGTGGAAACTTATCAATAGCTCTGGCAAGGATAAATACGGCATATCCCAGGCTGATATGTATCAGATGTTTGCCTACGGTCATAAGTACTTAAATGGAAATGGCCACATTTTTTTGATCTATCCTGAGCAAGATAACTTTAATGCACCAATTGAATATAGCTTTGATTTCAGTGACGAGCTCAAGGTATGGGTCGTCCCCTTTATCATAGATACTCATGGTAAAAGCAGATTGGTTTTGCCTGATAGTTTTTGTAGTGAAAAATGGGAAAGTTAATTATCAACCTTCAATTAATATTTACTGGGACTTTTTGATAGCTACTTCGCACGAGCCCGCTGGTAATCGCATGCCAATCTCCTATCCTTCTTGCTTTAAATGAGCTCACCCATTTTGCAAGAAGATGAATGCAAGCCAGCATAAATATACTGTCACCCTTCAATTATTTACCGTCTAGCATTCAAATTAGCTAAACGGGTTAATACTCCCTCATCATACATTTCTTGAACATCAGGGGCGCGAATACATCCTTGATCATTGATTGCCATGCGAAACTAATAAATGGCTTGTTTCTGGTCCCGATCTATTCCCTCGCCATTCACTAGGATTAAGGCCAATTCTAACCTGGCAGCCAGATGTCCAGACTCTGCTGCTTGTGTATACCAGTAAATCGCTTGCTGTCGGTTTTTGCTAGTTCCATTACCTGCTTCATACATTCCGGCAACTGTTAATGCCGCCCACGTTCCGCCTCGCTCAGCGGCATGCAGGTAGACAGAGAATAAGTAAGTGGTGTTTCCATTAATATTTTCAATCTGGTTAGTCACTTCCTGATTGTCATTGTACGCTTGAGACGGTCTCAGCCCAAAGCAAATTAGATGCTCTGCCCATGAAACATCACTTTCGTCAATGGCACTATCTAATAACTCGCTGCACCCTTGGAGTCTTTCCCCACCAAATTGGCCTAATAGATAGGAGATTAACTCCCGATCTGAACAACTTATCATTAGTTGTTCAAGCCAATCCATTTCATCGTCAGAAACTGAAATTCCGGCCTTTAACTCCATCAGTTGTTGATAAAGAGCCTTAGCGTCATTGGATAGTGCTAATGTAAAAATCGATTTCAATGCCACAGGATGAGCAGACAGGTGACTAATAGCCTCAGCAGCAGTATCCAAATATTTGGGAATCGTTAATTGAGCGATAAGCTCACAGGTTAGGTGATCATATTCAGATATTTTAAGCATCTCAGAAAGGAAATCTGCATCAAGCTCGTTCGTGCTGACATTGGAACGGTAAATATAGTCATTTAAAGCACCGGAAGTTGTCGCGCCGCAGGCGTAGAGCTGAGGTAATAGTGATTTACTGCCTTGCGTCCAGGCTGAATAAAATGCCAGAGCACTGTTCTCATCATGTTGCTCAAAATCTACTCCGCAATCCAAAAGCTGTTTAGCCATTGAAGTATTACCGTGCTCTAAGGCAACCACAACGGCGATAGCGCCCTCCTCTTTTGGCAGTGCTTGAACTAAAACTTCTGCTAACAATTGATTTCTCTGACTTAAGGCTTTATCTAACAGGTTAACCCAATCCATGTCGGAGAGACTATCGTCATCGAGTTCTGTAAGTGCAGTTAAGCCATCCGTGCGCCCTTGTGGTCTGGTCGCTTCCTCCCAAATAGCGCCATCTCGTGCCGTGTGGTCTGCCCCTTCTGCCAGTAGAATAGCTGTTACTGCGGCATGGCGATTCACTACGGCGATAAGCAGTGCTTCATTGTTATTTTGACCTACATTTGCATTTGCACCAATCAGTATTTTTACCACTTGTATATTGCCCAATTGACAAGCCAGCATTAATGCCCTATTTCTATCTTCTTCAATATCGACACCTTGCTCAATCAAAGTGACAATATATTTTGCATCGCTTGCTCGAACGGCTTGCAGCAGTTCATTAAATAGCGAATTATTATCGATCATATTATTATTTCTCATGTATATGTACGTCAGCTATGGATGCAAAGAACCATATAATACAAATGTAAAAACTAGATAACTATTGAACCTAAATATAATTGTTTTTAAAATGCCAAATGACCAAGTAAACTTTTCAATCTCGCTTTAGCTATTATCTAATTGATATAAGTTTATTATATTTAAGGGAGATAGCTATAGCAGCCAGCTCCTAGTACACAACGACTGTACTGTTACCATTCAAGTAACTATGTAAAACAAAGCAGTGAATCAGTTATCGCTCGCTTTGATACTTTCCGAAATTATCCTATTTAGCAACTGGGTGCCAGCAGACAATATTACCACCCCCAACGCAGCCATAAGCAATTGATTTTATTGCAACAATGGCATTGCAATACCTGGAGGTTTAGTGTTATTTAGCGATTGGATAAAAACAGCGATAAAATTTAATTAGAATATATGTCCTGAGACAAGACTAACTCTGTCAGTTTTTTTGTTTCCAGCCTTAAATAACTTAACTAGTCTTTTTTACCAGCTTATGCCGAGCGCCTTTCTTGGGGTTTTTCTCCAAGAAACTAAGTGTTTCAAGCCCGTGTGGTTTTGCAAACATTTCTTTAATTTGATCCGCAGCGGTCTGCTCAAGTTCGGAAATATCAATGGTAATGGTTATCAAACAGTTTCCCGCTAAGTTAGCTAATGCATGCGAGAATTTGTAGATATCATCGTCATTATAATACTTAACATCAGTATTGGAGATACTCAGTGTCAAGTGCCGCAATTGACTAAACACATACAATTCCTCACTATCGATAAAGCAATCGGTCTCTATATGAGCGCTACCGATGTGCGAGTTAATTAGGTCACTGTACAGATGCACGTCCATGCGCGCATTGCGACGATGTTTTTTTATTTCAGTAGGGAAATAAAATAATATATTGTCATTTTGTGCGATTAAATACTCAAGTACGGTTTCATCTGTTGGGTAAGCCTTAAAGTCGAGCGAGTTTATACATTTACCCACGGCAATAATTTTATCTTCTATGTCTATATCCATCATTATTCTATTCCATCTAATTTTAGGTACTATTTTTTATCGGCGTTGATTAACTCAGCCTGTGCCTTAACCTTGTCCACTAACTCTTCAAACAGGTGGTGAGCGTCAATTAAACAATCGAGTGCATCGGTAAATGGTGAGAACGCATCTTCAAAAATAGGGTATTCAGCCACAACTACCTTTTGGTCTAATGTAAATTCGTACACAATGTTAAAACCACTATCAGATAAGCGATAACCTAGTTGTTGCAGTTTGATCATTTCATCAAAAGCGAGTTTTAATATCTTTTTATATTGAGAATTTTTTATATTGAGCAAGTCTTTGTCTAACCAAAAATATATTTGATAACAAGCCGTATTAGCACCAACCCCAATAAGATGTGGAAGCAGATAGTGGATTTCAGCTTCATCGGTCTGCTTATTCCCATCATGAGTAATTTGATAAGTTGCCAATGGTTTACCTTCGTCGTTACACCACTGTTTAACAGTAAAGGTTGCTTCGCAATCACCTTCGCCTAAATCAAAACAGGCATCATCTGTTAAATCGAGCGAGCTTTTTTTAAGATGGTTTTCACACACTTTGGCCATTGCCCCCAGAATAACATCTTGCACATCTTCAACGACTTTATAGCTTTGTTCGATAAGCTCAATATTACAAATCACCTGTTGCGCCACTTCTTTACTGTATTTCATTATATTCCTTTAATTTTTCTTAAAATTGTTCGATATGCTGACAAAACTGTTTCAGCAGTGATTGGGTAAAAACGGCTGTTGGGGGTAATTTTAAATTATTGAATGCATCAGCAACTTGTTGCCATGAGATACAATAGATTGCAGGATCAACCTCTGGTGTATTTTTGTATGCTGTTAAATAAATCACAGCCGATTTTTCTTTAGCTATCCCTCTATGTTTAGTCTTATCGTTAAGCAACGATAGATACCGCGCTAATTGCTGTTCGCCTTCTGATGCATTAATTTTCACCTCAATAAATAACAGAAAACGCTTGCCTACAATTTCAACATCAATCCTATTTTCACGCTCTGCCAACGGCAGAGATTCAACATAAGTTGCATAAGCCCCCTCACAGCATAATGGTGTTTTATTCGGGTTGGCTTGATTTATCGCCATAATAAATGTTTTAAATAACACGGAACCTAAGCCATGATTTCCTTGCTCATCTAACCACCACGAAAGAACACTCGTATTACGTACTTCATCACGTTTTAGCCCAGCTTGTTGCCAAACATTAATTTCAACCCCGCGTGTGACATCACTTTGGTAATGTTCATTAAAACCAGAGAAAAAATGCTGATATTTCTCAGCAGTAAACTCAATGATGCTATCTGGTTGCGCTGTTATATCGGCAGAAAGCAGCGGTCTTAGCTTATTAAAAAAATCAGCTAAGTTTTTTTCGGTCAAATTTTGAGTCAAATTGTTCATTTTGTAAAAATCTATCCTTGTGTACTAAAGTGTTTCACACCGTTCCTGAAACCCTAATAATTCAACTACCTTGCTAGTGGCTGGGTCATAGACCCACTCATTATCAAAGATTGATTTAAGTCGATGCTCCATAAAACATGAATCAATAACCAACGAATTAAATTTATTGCCCTGCTCTCTCAGTGAACTAATATTGTCTAACAAATGTTGTGGCAAGCTTGCCATGATAAAATCTGAAATAATTAACATATCAGCATTTTTGTATTCATCAGTGGACATGGTGGTAAGCCCTGCACTGATTGCTGGTGCAACATCAGTTCCACCATAGAAAGATTTTTGTAAAAATGAGATTAAGTTTTCCATTGCAAAACCACCAGAAAGATCTAAGGTTTCAATGCTGGTTGAAAAGTTAATTAAATAGCACGCTCGATTGTCTTGCTTGGCTTTTAATACCATCAGCATGGTGATTGCTTTAGCTATAGTTTCCGGTGCGCCCTGCATTGAACCACTGGTATCAACGCAAATAATCATCGGCCCTTTAGTCTCATCTTCTGCAACAGTTTGTTCAATCTCGATTTGATGCTGATGCGCAATACTTTGCATTCCTTGAAGATCAAAACACATGAGTCCAGATTCAAGATATTTCAAATCAAACAACAAAGAGGTCTCTGGATCTGCCATTAACACAAGTTCGCTCGGTAAGGCATGTTCTAAATCTTTGCCCAATCGCAATCCAACGATCTCTTCCTTAGAATTAATATCTGGCACTTGCACCATTTGAGTGATGGTATGATTAATTTTTTCTATTTTTTCAGACTGCTTAATTTGATTAACCTTGCCCATCAAATCAATTAATGCCTGAACTCCTTGGTCGTTTCGTAAATACTCTAACCAGCGTTTCACTGGCGCAATATTTTTGAGACTTAAGCTACCAGTCGACAAATCAAAAAATACGCCAGGTTCAAGCCCCAAACTTTCAATACAAGTTAATAACTCAGCAATTAAATCTAATTCTTTGAATAGTTTTTTTAAGAACTTATCACGTAGTATTTGGATCTGTTCAAGCTCCCAAGCAAGCCTTAATTCATCTAACAGTTTTTGCCATTCGTTACCGATTAACCGATAAGAACTTTGTAGCTCGCGATCCATTTCATTGGTTAGGCTTGATGACTTTTTACTTGGCTTAAACTTAACCAGTTCTTTGTCCCAAAACTGGTTATAGTTAACATTAGCTTTACTGCATAACAATTTATAAGCCTGTATAGAGCCAGTGAAGTTAACTAAGTCGTATGAACTACCTTCTAACAACTTAAATGATTGCTCGTCATCATAATATGGAAATTCGATTTCACAATGACGCGCAGTATCCCTGCGCCAACAATTAATTTTATCTTTTATCGCGAGCTCAGTTGCAAGGCTAACATCAAGGACTGGCTGATATTGCTTTTTAACATCAGCCTGTATCTTTTGAGCTGCCAACTCAAAATTATTCACTGCAAAGCTCCTCAAGACGCTGACAGTCTTTAATTCTCAGATCAATCCCAGTTATTTGTTTTTCGATACCAGCTAGCGGAATACTCAACAAAATATCGGCGATAAAAACTGATTTAAGTTGCGTTTGATACAGTCTGTTTTTCGTCGTACATAATTCCAATACACCCATTAATTTTTCGCGAGTTCCAATAACAGAGCTTTTTAAAGACTTAATAAGTCGTTTATTTACTTTAAATTTTTTATCTCCTTTATGAAACAGTACTTCCGGGGTGTAAGAAACCGTTGAAATAAGATAACGACTAAGGTTAAGTCCTTTTACCGAACAGGTACCTTGGCCATCAAAGGTACAACAAAAATTTTCCAATTCATTGCCTTGTTCATCCATTGGCGAAAAAGAATCCTGCGTATTCATTCTTTCGTATGGGATATGTATTGTGTTCTCAACCGGGTTAATATGGTTATATCCATTATGTTGAGTAAAGGTTAGAACGGCTTTAAAACATTCTTTACCTGCAATCATTAGCGTATCTTTATATACATTTTTTGTATGGAGAAGTTCTTTATGGATCTCTTTATCTAGAGATTCTTTCTCGCGATCTAGCTCCGCAATGCTGATATCCGAGGTAAAGCCAATCTCTTTGACGCATGAGTGAACAATATCAATAACGGCTTCACGATTGTCTTCGTTGGTCCAAATACAATGGCTCAGTAATAGAGCATCACTGTGATTGGTTTCTTTTCTGTCATTAAAAAATGCTGATGCTTTTAATAACTGCGCCGCTTTTTGCCAACGTCGATCTGAAACATAAACACCGAGTTCTTCAAATCGCTCATCAAGCTCTTTGCGAATTAAATGGATTATGGTGATAGTTTCAGGTGATAGCACCACAGTATTGAGTTTTTTAGACCAACTTTCCCATTCTCTTTGTTTAACTACCAAGTTCTCTGGCAAAGTGGTTTCGGCACTGGTTGGTTTACTGTTAATGAGTAACTCAAAGTTGTCTTTATGGATGATTGGACCAACCATCAAACGCACAATAAAACGATCGTATAGGGCGTCTAACCCTTGATTAGGTTCAGGGGTTTCATTCGACGCTGCAATTAGTGCTTTAAGCGGTGTTTTTACTAACTCGTGACCATTTCTAAATATTCCTTCATTAATCAAAGTTAATAGTGCATTTAATATAGCTGGGCTCGATTTCCAAATTTCATCCAAAAATGCAAACTCAGCGGTAGGAAGGTAATTTTCGGTCTTTCTGATATAACGGTCTTCTTTTAACTCTTTAATCGACACCGGACCAAACAATTCTTCAGGTGTGCTAAACCGATTCATCAGACATTCAAAATAACTTGGACTGTCAAAAGCCATAGCAATACGACGCGAAATTAAACTTTTTGCAGTACCGGGAGGGCCATATAAGAATGTGTTTTGATTTGATAATGCGCCAAGTAGCGCTACTGCGATAATCTCTTGACGCTCGTGCATACCGTTAGCGATATGCTCAACGATGTTGGTAATTCTAGCTTGTAAACTCATTACGATTCCTTTGTAAATTCTGGTTAAAGCTTTTCTAGAGCTTTGTCTGTTGCGCGAGCAAGGTCAGCAAAGAAATGTAAGCACTTTGATAACTCTTTCTTATTTATAATTTGAGGCTGAGTAAAATCAACATTAGCTCGATGCACTGCTTCACCTCTTTTGCTAATCCATTCATTAAGTTGCTCTCTGGCATCTTTAGGTTCAACGTTATTCCAACTCCATTGCTCAGTGACATCTAAGTCAAAAAACTCCTCAAATAGGTTTTTGGTTTTCTTTGAATTCGGGTTGTGAAAAAATTTCAACCTTTCAGCCAGTTGTTTTTCAGCAAAAGCACCTAGATTAGAACCTTTAATTATCTTAATTTGTTCATAAAACAATTCCGTAGCAACATCCTCTACGTAGGTTTCCCATGCAGTGAGTGTCAAAATCAAACTCGCTTTCTTTAACGCGTCTGGTGCTGCGATCGACTCATGCAGATTTAATGTTTCATAGCACTCAAAAAGTTGCTTTGCTTCACTTAATGCCTGATTAAAATTACTTAATGACTGTGTCATACATCTTCCTTAATTGATTCTCATTTACTAACAGAGACTTTATCACTTTTAGCTGCAAGTAACATTGATATCTCATTGTATTTTATTGACAATTTAAACATTTTCCATGGTCAACGCGCCGATACCATCGAGTTGAGGCATGCCGCCCTGAGCGAGGCCTTGCAGCTCACCGCACACCGCCATCATTTGCGTTGATATGCCATTGATTTGGGTCTCACGTTTTTTCCACATTCGTTGCATGGCCGCTTTCTCTTTATCTAAGTCAACGCGCATTTGCTCTTGGCTATCAACAACGGCTCTAACACGCTGCGCAAACTGATTGCTACAGATATAGTCGTACAACGCTTCCATTTGCTCATTTTTACCAACAGAGATTATCTTTTGTCGATGTGATTCAATTAGCACTGTTCTTAATGCCTCACTAAGTCCTTTAGCAAGATTAGGTTTAACCAGCCAAATACCATCTTTGAGTACTAGAGGCTCTGACACATCAGCAGGGAATGCAGATGTGACTAACACCCCGATATCACCAGCAACCGATTGCACATCAGCCTTGAGCTTGCTGATCCAAGCATTTGACCAATTTGCGGTGCGCTTAGTCTCCCAGATTATTTTGCCGCAGACACTGCCTGAGCGTAACCTAACGGTTTGGATAACATCGGCACCATTAACTCCTTTTTTCACTGGATCAATAAGATCAAAGAGGTAACTCTGTTCAAGTGTATTTTCTAATTCAAGCTCTAATACTTCACCCTGTAACTGCTGTGAACCCTGCTCTAATTTTCGCGTTAGCTCATCGTTGACCTTTGAAGCATCGTCAATTTTCTTCTTCAATTCCGCTTCCTTTAACTTATGTTCCTGTGCGACTTGAGAACGAATGATCGCTCTTTCCTCATCAAGCTTTCTAGCGACATCTATTTCAAGGTTTTTTTGCTGAAGTTCGATGGCTTTTTTCTCTTTACGCAACTGTAGCTCTTGCTGACGAAAGGTATCTAGCTGTGCATCTTTTTCGGCCAAGTCATCTTTCATTGATTGCGATTCAACTAACAACTCTTGTCGCACCTGAGATTCGGTCTTTTTCTTGGTTAGCGCTATTTGCTTTTGGAAGGATTTTTCAGCATCTTGGCTGTCTTTTAATTGCCCTTTTAAATCGGACAACTGTGACTGATAAGTCTTTGATGCGTCTTTTGTTGCTTGAGCCACTAAACTTTGCTGAAGTTGTTCACGCTCAGTAGTGAGCATTGCAGCGTACTCTTCTTCATGCTGTTCAATGAGTTGGTGGGCAATGGCGTCACGTAAGGCAAATGAGGTGTCGCAATGCGGGCAAGTGATTTGGTCTTGAGGGTTAATAATGATTTTATTGGTCATGGTATAGCTCCTAGTTAATATGACATTAACTAGGCAACTTACATACCAACATGTAACGTACTGTTTTAATTAGCTTTACAACGAAACAATAAAGCAAATACGTAATAAATACTACCTATTAGTAAATATAATTACATTCGAATAGCGAAATTAAAAGATTACATCTTATTCAGAGGGAGCCGTACATTGCGCCTCATACAATTCAAAACCCTGCAATTCAACATATTGCGAGTACCGTCGCTGGTATAACTCGTCATTTAGCATAAATACATCGTCTTGCTCATGCTCACTCCGTTCATCTAACCCGATACCAAAAGATACAGCACCTAGTTCGGTGATCACATATCTGTTATGCAACGCTTCCCCATTATCCAACTCTCTAATATCTTTAAAACTTAATGACGATAACCTACTGATTAGATTTGCTTGTTCACGCTCCATTTTATTCAATAAATACTCGGCTGTACACGCTCGCCCCTTAGAACCATCAAATAAAATTTCAATGCTTTTTGAACTATTCGGACTCTCAGTAACAGCTGCGTCAATGAAGGCGAGCATTGGGTCCCACATTTTCTGTCGATCATTAAAGTAAGGGTCAACAAATGTTATGCGTGTTGATAATCTTAGTGTATTCCCAATAGCCTGAACCATGCGTTGTGCCACCTTGGGTACCAACTGCTGGTTAGTCAGTGGAGTTATCCCTTGTTCGAAATGCTCTATACTCAACACCTTATCAATACCAACAGGTACATTTTCGGTTGAAGCCAGCAGAATGCAATCAACAGGACATTGTCTGGCTGCACTAATCATGTTATCGCGATAATCAATAGCGCCATCAAATGGAGCGACCCTATCAACTTTCACTTGTTCATTAACAAACTGAATTAACTCATCGAGTCGTCTTTTTTCCATATCTCCAACATCAGCGTCTTGAGCGCAGAATGCTACCGATTTTAGTTTTCTAAATTTTGGAAAATTACTGACGACTCGAGGAGATGGCTTAGAAAACTCTCGAGTAAAATCTCTACAGTTTCGTGACGATTCAGCTAATTTCACTAAGGCCTGGGGCTCAATTAAATGCTCAACTAACATCAGAACAACTCACTTCTTCGCTCGGAAAAGAAACCCTGAGGCCAACGAGTTGTAAATTCACCATCCTCATCAATTTTAATATGTCGTATGGTGACACCCTCACTAGAAGGCTCTAAATATACAATCGAAATATCGCTTGGTTTCACACCTTTAAAGTCAGTCGGTAATTCAGAATCGGCTGTTTGGCGAATCCTTTTTAACATTCGCAAGATCAAATGTTCGCTATGCGTCTCAATTAGAAAGTTTGCATTAGTATCGACCTGAGTTAACAGATCGCCAATAGCGACTTGTACGCGGGGGTGAACGTGCAATTCTGGTTGCTCAATCGCAATGATGCCTTTTTTTGATGATAGTGCAGCGACCACCAGCGGCATTAGTTGAGAGATTCCGACTCCGACGTCAGCAGGGGTCACGTCGATATTATTATTGATGTCCCATATCGAATAGCTAAATTGAGTTGATTTCGCATCGAAATTAACACCATCTTGCCGCTCATGAGCAATCAGATTTCTTAGCTGCCTTTCAACATTTTCGAATCCCATTTGACGATTGCCAAGGGGTTTAAATTCGGCATAGTGTTTTTCAACCTTAATCGCCAAGCCATAACCTAAGTTCAAGGCCGTATCATTGGCGATCCAATGATGGACACCTTGCAATAATTTAATATCTACTTTGGCCAAGGCATCCCAAGCTGCGATACCGCTATACCAGTCATGTTGTTGCGGATAAGGGTTCGGCTGATAGGTAGCATCAAGGATTTCTCTTAACGGGCCAATGCATAGGCTGTCGTTAAGCAAAGCAAGTAAGTTATCTAAGGGGGCAATTAATACATCGCTTAGTAATTCATTGACCACTTCATTGAAAATATCATCATCTAATGACAACGACGTTGACAATGCTTTGCCTAACGCTGGTAAAGCGCCAGACTGTCCTTTTATACTGACTGGCACATGCTTCAGAGTTTCATCATTTATAGAGCTTAA
>Ga0209396_1002362_pt1 | contig 19866 bp, 13 predicted proteins | sample GOMGulsemesocosm_6_FD_184638 | JGI IMG/M metagenome (GOLD analysis project Ga0209396, IMG submission 184638) | Methane-oxidizing microbial communities from mesocosms in the Gulf of Mexico - GOM8C Gulf of Mexico (SPAdes) (version 2) | ecosystem: Environmental > Aquatic > Marine > Cold seeps...
AAAGCGAGCAACAAAGAGTGAATTCGTTTTAAATGAACCTAAAGGCAGCACTTGTTTGAAATTTAAACGTCGTAATCGCAAGTTCGTGTAGCCAGCTACATGTCACATGCTCTACCCTGTCTAAATACCAAACAAGTTGCTGTAAAAGTAATCTCGAAAGATCAACAGACCCTAATAACATAACTAATGTTAACTGCATCCACATTTATTCCTTAATTCCCTGTCAATATCCAACAAAACAACCAACAAGCTAAAGAGTAAAAAATGAATAAGTACGTATTGATAATATTGGCTGCACTACTTAGTGCCAATTTTAGCAAGGCAGAAGCAGGCATTATTGACCACCAGTTTGAATTCATTCAAGATAACTATATTTACACTTCCCCAACTACACAGGGTACTGGCGCAACATTGTTGAATTATGGTTTCGACTTTGATGCAGGGATGAAAAATGATTATAGATATAAGTTAGATCAAGTAAGTTTTTATCGTGGTCACGCTGGATGGTATCAACCTAAATGGGATGATGGCGTTTTATACAAAGAAACAGGTAAGCCTTTAGACTTCTTAGGTGACAACCCTGCATTCACTTTTTGGTTTAAGTTTCAAATCAATGAGTCAACCTATACAGAAACTCTAAATACTGTTGACTTCTTCGAGCTAGACTTTGATTACCAATGGAACAAAATGAATATAAAAGTAGATTCTGCGCATGGCTATAGTGGTGACTTTATCTTAACAAATGTTAAGTACAAAGGTGATAGTGAGGTAAAACCACTTTACTCAGAACTAGAAACAGTAGCTGTACCTGAGCCTACAACATCCATGTTATTTGGTTTAAGTGTTATTGGCTTAATGATGGGTAGAAAAAAATTAACACTCAAAAAATAGACACGTGCCCATTCATCGAGAGTAAACAATTATAGATAATCAAAAAATTAATGCAAAAGATACTGTCTTGAATATAAAACTGCGGTCGAATTTTTTTGACCATATATGGACACATTTAAAAAAACATAAAGATAATAGAGTATAAATATGAAAGAAGTGATCTATGTGAATAAACATCAACTTTAGTTTTAAACTATTGTTGTCTGTATGTATTCAACTTATGCTACTAACCTTTTATTAATTAACTCCCTCCCATTTTAAGGTTGAACACCATGATATTCAGGCAATTATCAACTATAAAGTTAACAACCTTCATTTTGTTTTTAATTTGCCTTAAGTTAAATAACACCGCCTTCGCATCAACGATATACAATAAAATCACCCAACCCCTGTTTGGAGAAGTAAGCTCAAATATTGCAGAGGCAATAGGAGTGACCCGCGAGATCTATCAAGATAAAGATGGTTTGTTATGGCTGCTTGATGATAACTATTTATTCAAATATGACGGCTATAAGTACGAGCGTATTAACTTTATTCCTGATGATAAAACCTTCCAACTCTCCGACTTTGCTTTTGATAAGAACGATAATATTTGGATTACGTCATCTGATGCTGGTGTTTTTAAATACAATATTCACACTAAAGAAAAGCAGCACCTTTTTGTCAATACGGACTCAAAAAATTCATTAGTCATTCATGCTGCATTCAACTTACTTCTAGATGAGGATTCTCTATATATATCAACAGCTGATGGCATTTATAAAGTTAATGTTAATGATCACAATTATAAGCATTATACTTTTCAAGAAGAAGCTATCGCTAGTTCAGTTATCTACAAAGATAATCAAAATACCGTTTGGGTTGGCACTAACCACGGCCTTTACTTTTTAAGCAAAGGTTCACTACAGAAGTTCATAACAAAAAATGAATTATTCAATAAAGCTAAAGTAGTGGACATTCATCAAAGCAAAAACAATAAAGTATGGTTAACAACCACATTTTCAGGCGCTTGGACTTTAGATAAGACTACACACCAGTTAACAGAATTACCAAAGCAGGTAAAATCAAATACTCTACACTCCATCATTGAGTTACCTCAACAAATTTGGCTACAAACAGGGGATAATGGCATTGAGGTTAGAGATCTTGAAACTGGTCACTTTATTAGGCGTATTGAGCATGACCCTTCTGTAAACAATGGCTTAAGCACAAACAAAGTAACAGAACTATATAAAGATAATGCTGGCATTATTTGGGTAGGAATAAGTGGCCCTAAGCTTCATTATTACAACAATCACAATCAAGCTTTTAGTTATGCAAGGCCTAGCCCAAGTAAAGAAAACGCCATCAGTTACTCAAGAGTGCGAGGTATAGGACAACTGAGCGATGATACCTTGTTGTTATCAAGTCATGCTGGTGGAAAAATTGATGTTATAACACCCACAGCAGGTAAAGTTGATGAAATAGAGTTCATCGCAACACATCGTGGGGAACAAAGGCATTTGATTGCCAATCAGTTTTATCAAGACAGTCAAGAGACTATGTGGATAATTACCTTTCCTGCTTTTTTAGTGCATTATAATTTTACTACCCAAAAAACCGAATATTTCCCTGCTCCGCTATTAAAGCAACGTAACGGCGCCATATTAAATATAATTAAAGATCCAAAGGCAGCAAAGTTGTGGTTACCTATGAGTGAAGGTTTACTTAGCTTTGACCTCATCACTAAAACCTTCTCACGACCTGATTTTAACTTTAACGGCCCGCTATATACGATTGCTGCGGATAGCAAAGGTAATATTTGGACAGGTAATAAGAATGGCCTTTATTGGTTAGAGTTTTCGACAAATAAATGGCATCACTTAGATAGTGGTGAAAACACCGGCTTTACTTTAAATAATAACCAAGTTGGCGGAGTACTGGTTGATTCAAACGACCAATTGTGGGTTGGTAGCCAATTCCAATTATTTAAAAAGCAAAAGGTACTTAATCACCAAGTGATCTTTGACGAAATCCTATTACCAAACCTCACCGAGCAAATTCGAACGACAAATTTACTTGAAGATAATCAAGGAAATATTTGGATTTCTCGTCATGCCTTTTTAAATCCAAAAACCTTTAAAACATTCGAGATTTCAACTCTCTCTCCATTTGATAGGAACTCTTTTACGAGTGTATTTTTAAAAACCAAGCAAGGTGAGCTACTTTTTGGTGGTGATGAAGGTTTAAATTTTATTACGCCCAATGCAATATCAGCAATTCAAAAAAAGCCAAACTTACTTATTAATGCTATCGCTATTGACGACGAACCTATTCAATCAAGCAGAGAAGTACTTGTGATTCCTGCCAACACCAAAAATACCAGCATTCATTTCACCGGTATAGATTTAACTCATGCACAACAACTTACTTATAAGTATCGTATTATCGGTTATAACGATAATTGGCGAAATACCGAAGATAATAGTCGCTTTATTAGCTTTACCTCACTACCACCGGGCGGCTACATCATTGAAATTGAAGTAAGTAACCATTTGGGGAATTCAACTACCAAGTCACTGTCAATTCAAGTATTGCCTACTATCTATCAAACGCTGTGGTTTAAGTTACTCAGCTTATTCTTAATTACAATGACTATGTGGCTAATCATTCGCTGGCGAGTTATCAAACAAGCAAAAATAGAACGAAAACATAATGAGATGAAACTTGCTGCTGAACAAGCTGAAAACATTGCTAAACTGGCTTCTGAACGTGCAACCATGATGGATGAAGTATTGGTTAAAAAGAATCAATTATTGGCCGATGTCTCTCATGAGTTAAGGACGCCATTAACGGTTCTACAAATTGAGATAGAAACTCTGCAACATGATTTTTCTGATGATGTTCAAGCATCTTACAGCGCTCTAAGAAAAAAAGTCGCTGATATGGACAGTTTAATTGATGACATCTCACAACTTGCTAAATCAGATATTGGCGCACTACAGTTTGATTTTTCACCTGAAAAAATTAAACCATTAACATTAAAAATTGAAGCAGAGCTCAAACGTTTTGTGGTCTCGAAAGGCTTTAACTGGCATAGTGACATTGAGCTCAATGATGACTTAACGATGAATATCGATAAGGTAAAAACGAAACAATTATTAATAAACCTTATTAGTAATAGTATTAAGTATACTGATGCGGGTGGTGACATTGAATTAACGCTGACACAAAATGAAGAACACCTCATTATCAAGATTAACGATAGTGCGCCAACGGTTGCAACAAAACATTTAGAGAATATCTTTGAACGTTTATATCGCGTTGAAAGTTCGAGAAGTCGCGCAACGGGTGGCTCTGGTTTAGGTTTATCTATCTGTAAAAGCATAGTGAATGCTCATCAAGGTGATATTTTTGCCACACAAAGTCCACTAGGAGGCCTTTCAATTGTCATTAAACTGCCAATGGCTTAATACCTTTAAAATAATAATTATTATAACGCTCAGTGTGTTGCCATTTTTTGCTGGTGCTGTCGAGCTTATTAATAGCAATAAAGCACTAAATGTCAGTAAGTTTGCTAATACTTATTTCGATGAAGAAAATAAATATTCAACCGTTGAACAGCTTATCGCTGCTAACGTTAATTTTGAGAATACCGGGAAAAAGTCACTGCTTTTACCTGATACTAAAACCTGGGTAAAAATAACAATAAAGAACAACACTGAGGTAACCATAACAAACTATTTATCGTTAGGTTTTCCCAGCATGCAGTACTTAAAGGCTTGGTGGCACGACAATAAGCGAACTGAAAAAATAACTCACCTCAATGCTCGCTCACCCTTCTCCGATAGACCCTTTAATGCGTCACAACTATATCTACCACTCACATTAACGCCAAGTGAAGAAAAAGATCTTTATATTCATTATCACCATATTAGCAAGGAGCCTTTAAAACTAAATTTATACTCGCCTACGACCATCCATGAGCCTCTACAACAAGAAGCAATGTTAAATACCTTATGTTTAGGTTTATTGTTTACCATTTTATTTATGGCCTGCGTACAGGCACTTTTATCTAAGAGTTTGACCCATTTATATTACGCTGGGTTGATATTAGCGTTTATCGCCTTAATTGGAGAGGTGAGCGGCTATAACTTGAAGTTTTTGTGGCCTAATGGCGGCTGGATAGCGGAAAAAGCCATTGCCTTTATCGTGGTATTTATTCCACTATTTCATTTACTTTTTATCCGTCAGTTTCTTAAACTAAAAGATAATCATAATAAATTAAACCGTGTTTTCCTGATATTTATTAGCGCGAATGCTTTATTACTCTTGTTTACGCCATTTTTTAAGTTAATTGTTATATCACTTATATTAGGCACAATGGTTATTCCTGTTTTAGCCTACACCGTTATATGGAGCTTCTCCTTAAAAGTAACAGCGGCAAAAGCCTTTGCAATCAGTTTATTTACCCATTTATTGTTGGTCAATGTACTAACTTTAGCAGGTTCATCAATCCTGGTTATTGATTTGACAATTGACTTATCCTCCTTACTTAAAACGGCTTATACCATAGAGGCATTATTTTTTGCTGTTGCCATTGCCCTGCAGCACAAAGTATTACAAGAAGAAGCGGTTAAACGCCTAAAAGATCAAGCCATTGAAAGCCGCCATATCGCCATGCTTGAAAATGATATGAAATTAACCACTGAAAAAGCATCATTAATACAAAAACAAGCGGTTGATAAAAAACAATTACTTGGTAACTTATCTCATGAATTAAGAACGCCGTTAACGGTTATGCAAATAGAAATTGAAACGCTACAACAGGGTTTTTCTAATAATGTACAAACCTCTTATGATTCGTTAAGGAATAAAATTAAAGATATTAATCATTTAATCGATGATTTAACCCTTTTAGCTTCTTCAGAAGTTAGCACATTAGCTTTTGATATTAAGGACATTAATATCACCAAAACATTACAACCATTGGCCTGTGAATTAGGTAGTTATGTTAAGGCAAAGGGGTTTCACTGGTCAGCGAGCATAAAGCTTGAAGATGAACTGACGCTTCATGCAGATATCGCAAAAATACGGCAGCTACTACTCAATATTGTTAATAACAGCCTTACCTATACCAATGCACCAGGACAAATAAAGTTAATGATTTATCAAAACCAAGAGCATTTGACCATAGCAATAAGTGATAGTGCTCCTACGATAGAAATACATGAATTAGCTCGTATCTTTGAATATTTATATCGTGTTGATGGTTCAAGAAGTCGGGCAACGGGTGGATCGGGTTTAGGTTTATCTATCTGCAAAAATATTGTAGAGGCACATAATGGAAAAATAATGGCGAAACAGAGCCCTTTAGGTGGCATAACTATTGTCATTGAACTGGCTTTAACATACAGTTATTGTTAAGTAATTTTTTTTGAGGAGCCTCAGTGCCTAACATATTAATTGTTGAAGATGATTTTGATATTGCCGACAAATTAGTTTTATTTATAAATAAAAGTGGCTTCTCAACGGAGCACCTAGCAACAGGTGAACATGTGATAGAGCATGTGAAAAATACGCCCCCTGATCTGATATTACTTGATATTATGCTGCCTTATAAAGATGGTGAGCAGTGCTGTAAAGAAATTCGTGAATTCTCGCAAGTTCCTATTATCATGACCACCGCAAAAGTTGAAGAAGTTGACCGACTTGTTGGCTTAGAAGCAGGTGCTGATGATTATGTTTGTAAACCCTACAGTGTCATGGAATTAGTACTGCGCATTAAAGCGATATTAAAACGTTGCTCTCCCTCTCAAACTGTCATTTCAACGTTATCAATTGCTGATGACTCTTTTGTTGTTAGCTTTAAAGATAAAAATATCGAGTTAACCGCTATTGAGTTCTCATTATTCAAATTACTCTTTAAAACCCCGAACAGAATATATTCGCGAAGCCAAATACTCGATTTAGCTTATGGTGACATGAGAGATATTTCAGATCGCGCTATAGACAGCCATATAAAGAAAATAAGAAAGAAAATAAGAACCCTCGGCACTGATTCAAACATAATAGAATCAGTATACGGCGTAGGTTACCGCTATGTTTCGCCAGAGGAATGACACAGGGTTTTATTCCTTTTCTTTAAAAAGCCACATTTTATCCATAATCCCTTGCTTTAATAACACCTATTCCACTTAACCAAGTGCACTAGGAGCATTGCTATGGATCATATAGTCATCGCAGAACAGCAAGAATTACTTAGAATGGGCTTACGTTATAGCTTAGCATCTTCAGACGCACACATTGATACTAACCCATGCAATTTTAACGAGCTAACGACACACTTAGAGGACAATCATTGTGATGTTCTTTTTGTTGATTACAGCATTTTAGCCGAGCCTAAAAATGACAGCCTAAAGGCCTTAAAAAAAATTAATACAAAGATGAAAATTGTTGTTGCTGCCACTACAGACAGTTATTTTAATTTTTACCTATTATTACAACAAGGCATTATAGACGCCGTATGTTTAAAAACCGATGCCTGTACAGTGTTTCATCAAGCATTAGCCTCAGTACTCAATAATGAAAGTTACATTTCAGAAACGTTGATTACAGCGTTAGCCAACCAAAACGATAAACTTACACCAAAAGAGTTACAGGTCATTGAACTACTTGTTTTAGGCTTAAATAATAAAGAAGTAGCGCAAACCCTTAATAACAGTGAACGAACGATTAACGTACATCGCTCTAATATCATGTTTAAACTTAACTTATCTAATGTGGTTGAGCTGATTAATTATGCTTATCAAAATGGCATGTCTAAACTGAATTTTTGTCATTAACCGACATTCAACCAGTTAAAATATAAGCGACTAGTTAACCTTTATTTGCATTAATAATGTATACACCACTGGCACAAAGAAAATACTGAACAAGGTACCTAATAATAAACCGAATGATAATAGTACTGACATGCCAAAAAACATTGGGTCGTTATAAATAATAAGTGGTAGTAAGCCCAACGAGGTCGTTAGAGAGGTCATCATGATAGGTTTCACTCTCGACATACAGGCTTGTACTATGGCATTAATTGCATTGTCACTCTCTTGCTCTAGTTGTCTATCAATGGTATCAACCAAGACAATAGCATTATTAATAATAATGCCAGCTAAACTATAAAAACCGAGTGTTACCATAAAACCAAACTTGCCATCCATGATAAAAAGCCCAGCAATAGCACCGATGCACATTAAAGGAATACTGAGCAAAATCAGTAATGCTTTTCGATAAGAGCGACATTGTAAAATTAAGATTAAAACTACAATAACCAATACTAAAGGCACATTGGCACTTAAGGCTGTGCGTGCTGATTTGGTATCTTCCACAACAGCATCGTATTCAACCCAATGATTTAAAGGCATGCCATCTGATAACATCATAACCTTATCGTCAATGGCATCTTTTAGTTCTTGTGCGGTCAGTGATGAATGGCGCATATCAATACTCACCGTAGGAAACATATCTTCGCGCTCAATGACACTAAAATGATCGACAAAACTAATGTCTGCCAACTCAGATAATATTGCTGAACCGCCATGTTCAGTAGAATAAACACGTATTGATTTAACTAAGTTTAAATCGAATCGTTGTTCATCCTCACCAATGAGCACAATAGGAATAAGTGTATCTTGATCTCTAAACTGACTAATGTTTTTACCATCAAAATGCTGTGCAAGCGAATGAGCAATATCGGCGTGGTTTATGCCTAACTTGTTGGCATAAAAGTGGTCAACATCAATACTAATCTTATGTACGCGATTGCCCCAATCCATCGATACATCGAGCATACCGGGCAATTCATACATTTGATTGCTGAAGGCTTTTGCCTTTTGATAAATATAGTTTTTATCATTACCTTTAATTTGAACCCTCAGTACGTTGGAATCTGACGTACCAATGAACATTCTTTTGATCCTAGGGCTAACCAGTGGAAATTCTTGTTGTATCAATAAATACAGCTGTTTGATCATGTCATCCATTACTGACATATCATCCACATCAATGACAATAAGCGCCTTGTTGTCTCTAGGGTCTTCTGGGTTTAGTGTGGTAACAAACCTCGAACCATTGTGCCCAGCGTAACCACTAAAATTAACAATATTAGGAAAGTTATCTTTATCTTTTAAAAAAGCAAACATCCTGTTTAACTGCATATCTGTTTGTCTAATTGAGCTGCCATTAGGCAGGTCCATATACATTAATAACTGTGGCCTGTCAGATTCAGGAAAAAACTGTTTGGTAATGCTTCCTTTTAACGAAATTGAACCTATGATGATCAACAAAGTAAATAAAACAAATAGCCACCTGTATTGTAAAATCGTCATAAGCATAGTCTGGTAACGACTATTAATAGATTTAAAGAGCTTATCAACCTTCTTTGACGACTTAGCTTGTGCAGCACTTATATTGTTAGCGTTATCGTTTTCAATAAAGTAATAACAAAGCAATGGCACAAAGGTGATTGCTAATAACCAACTTGCAATAAGCGCGATACTGACCACCAATGAAATTGAGCGAGTAAACTCACTGGCAACATGTTCAGCTAAAATCAATGGCATGAAAAAAAGCACGGTTGTCATGGTTGAACTTAACAGGGGCCAAGATAGCTCTTTAATGCCGCAAGTCATTGCCAATTTTCGTGAAAAACCTTGAGTAAGTTTCTGCTTAAAATCTTCAGCAATCACAATAGCATTATCAACAAGCAAACCTAAGGCAATCACTAAGGTAGCTAAACTTAAACGCTCCATCACAATGTCAAATCTAAGCATCACAGCAAAAGTAATTAACATTACACAAGGCACACTAACACCTACAATCAAACCGGTTTTAACCCCCAGAAAAAGCATAGCGACCACAAGAACAATGGCAAGTGACTGCAAAATATTTATCGAGACATTATTAATAATGGTATTGACTTGTTTAAGCTGCTCACTGGCAAAATGTAGTGAAAAACCGATAGGTAGTTTATTGGAAATACCTTCTATGGCTTGGCGTAACCTTGGCGAAAACTCTCTAATATTACTGCCTTCCTCCATGTAGATAGATAACATGGTTGCAGGTTCACCATTAAAATAAGCCGCCCTTATTTTAGGGGTTTCAACCTCTCGAGATATATTGGCCAGCATATTTAATGGCAAACTAACCTTGCTATTTGGCAAGGTGATAAGCATTGTTGCTAACTGTGTTAATTCATCAATGTTACCGCTTGGCTCTAAAATATATGATCGCTCACCACTATCAAGCAGACCACCGCCCGCAACGATATTCCGTGTTTTTAATTGCTTCATTACTTGCTGACTTGTTAAAGTATATTGCGCCAATGCATCATGTTTGAGACGAAGGTAAACCTTTTCTTGCTGCTGTCCAACAATGCTAACCTTACTGACACTCGGTACCGTATAAATTTGTGCACGAATATCCTTAATGGTTTGATTAAGATCAAACGGGGCGACCCCTTCGGTAGTAATGGCAATACTCATTACAGAAACATCACCAAACTCATCATTTACTGTTGGTAAGGCAATGCCTTCAGGTAAACGTTTATGCGCTTGTTTTACCTTATTTCGAATACGCTGCCATATCACATCCAGCTGAAAATATTTATCATAAAGTTCAACATGGATGACCGATAAGCCATTGCTTGACGTGGAACGAATCAGCTTTATTTCATCTATATTCTGCAGTGAATTTTCAAGTTGGCGGGTAATAAGGTTTTCAACTCGCTCGGCTGACATATTTGGCGCTGATGTCGATATTGTTGCTTCTCTAACTAGCACTGTAGGGTTTTCTTGAGAAGGAATAGTAAAGTAGGCATAAACGCCATTGAGACAAAGTACGAATACCAAGGCAAAGATTGTTTTATAGTGAGTAAGTAAACAATTAATAAACATGCGCTTATTTACTCATGTGTCTTAATTGCACACTTTGACCATTTCGTAGAAAGCTAACCCCTGATGAAGCTACAATATCATCAGTCGTTAAGTTTGCGTTGAACAAAGCTTTATCACCAGAAAAAGACAAGCTAGTTATGGCTATTTGCATTAACTTTTTGCTACTGTCATCGTACTTATAGACACTGTACCCTTGCTCATTTGTCAGGTTAATTGCAGTAATTGGTACTGACAGTTCGCCAACTTTTATAGGTTTATTTACAGTATTGGTTGTAGCAGAAAAATAAACCTGCACCATATCACCATGAGTTATGTTATCTCCTTCTCCGTTGAGTTTGGCGGTGATTAGTACCAAAGAGTTATTATCATTTGGCTGTGAAACTTCAGTGATTTTTGCTAATTCAGCATGATGGTTTATAAAGGTATTTTGACGTTTTATCCGAACAAAGCCACCTAATTCAATATGCTCTGCTGACCGTTGAGATAAATAAAACTCAACTTCAAAATGTTGTTCATTGGCTAATTTAATAATAGGTTGACCAAATACAATACTTTGCTCTTGTTCAACATACCTTTTCGCCACCACTCCAGTAAATGGCGCGAGCAAGGTTGCTTTACTGAGCTCATAATCAAGAATATCCAACTCAGCAAGCGTAACGGTTAAGTGATGATTGGCTAACAAGTAGTTTGTTTTATTGTCATCTAACTCTGATTGGGAAGTTAGCTTCTCAGCAAACATACGTTTACTGCGTTTATAATCATTCAAGGCTTCAACTTTTAGTACTTTTGCCTGCTCTACAATGGCTTTTTGTTTTTGCTGCCTAAGCAATAAATCTCTATCATTAAGTTGAGCAATTACTGTGCCCTGCTCGATGAACTGACCTTCAGTTACTTGCATCGAGGTAACTTTACCTGAACGCTCAAAGCTTAATTCTCCACGTTGCGTTGCAACTATAGTACCCATTACTTGGTTGGTACTTGTTATACTGGCTAGCTCAACTTTACCCCAATTGATCACCTTAGGACTCACTTGCCTATTAATTTCACTTTGTTTACAACCAACCAACAAAATACCAAGAAAACAAAATAATATTACTGAATAAAAACACTGCCTAACCAGCCATTTAGTCGGTTTCGAACTGGCTGGTTTTTTATTATCGTGCTGCTGAGAGTTTTTATTCATAGCAACCATGCTAACTTTATTCAATGAAAATATACCTAATTTTTCACCGGCTAAACAAAGCCAATAACCACAGTCTACTTCAAACCAGCGCAAACCAAATTTTGCAGAATCTGGGTATTGGTGATGATTATTTTGATAACCCTCTCCAAAAACTAAGTAACCAAGTAATAAATTATTTACTGACTTATCTTCCGTATCAAAATTACGATAACCTTTTGAATGCGCTAAAGCATTGACTAACCAACCTTGGATAGGATGACTCATGATGCCGAAGAAATAGGCCAGTCCAACCCAAATATTTTGAAAAACCAAAGCAAAAACAACGGCGATAACAAGCTGGACAATATAAGGTAGCCACCAGAGTTTATTTCGATATAACCAATGCACCTGTGTATCAATATCTGCAACCGTTTCTAAATAAACACCCTTTCTCTTTAATAGAGCAACAATAATATTGTTATAGGAAAGTAGCTGGCCAAATAGCAGACCAAAAATGCCCATAAAGTGTGGACTATGAGGGTCTTCTTTTGTATCAGCGTGTTGATGGTGAAGCCTATGCATACAAGACCAAGCAACTGCATCTAAGCCAACCACCCAAGGGCCTGTTTTAATGACAAAATGCTTCATGCGGTTAGATAACTGTACTGAGTTATGCGCCAGTGCTCTATGGTAGAAAACACTGATATAAAGCAAGTTAAGAATATAAGCAGCAATAAAGACGGTAATACTGACAAAAGAAATAGACATAGTTATCTACCTATAAATAAATTCAGGTAGATTATCTCACCGCTTAGCCCTCGCTTTTATAGAGCGATCTCTCTAAGTACTTCACTCTATACCTGTTTCACCCTAAGAAAAGTAAACTATTAACATCAAACCTTTAATATTTTCCAAGCTTCAATCTTTAACGACTCCAATAATTCTTACATTAAAAAAGCTAAAGCAGCAGAAATAAAACAGTAGAGTACAACTATGAGCAGTATATATTTTGGTAATGGCCATCCTGTTACTAAGAAATTAGTTAACGTGGTAACCAAATCACTTCGCATGACAATGCCTAATCTAGCCATGAAGTTATCAAGAAAAGTTTTAATGAAACCGGTGCAACGTAAAAATAATTGGCCGCGTGGCGTTATTCAAACAGAGTGCCAAACAAGACATGGTATTGCCAAAGTTTACCAATATGGTGAAGGTAAACCCATTTGGCTTGTTCATGGTTGGTCTGGCTCTGGTTTTCAATTTTGGCCGCTGATGCAAAAGCTTGCTGATAAAGGGTTCTCTACCATCACTTTTGACTTACCTGCACACGGCTATAGTGAAGGAGAGTTATCCTCATTACCTAAGATGATACAAGCCTATGATGATATCTCTAAAACGATTGCTACACCGGGCATGGTTATAGCGCATTCAATGGGAGCCTCCGTAATAGCAAACAGTCAATGGATTAAAAATTACAATAATGACATCATGTTGATTGCCCCATTGCTTAAAACCTATAACTTATTACAAGAAACAGTCAACAGAACAGGTTTTGACCAAGTGCTTTTTAACAGAATCATTCAAGAGGTATACGAACAAGATAGAATGCAAGTAAACAAACTCAACGCAGCTAAACATTTTATTAACTTTAGCGGCAATATCAAAATGATACATGATGTAGATGATAAGTTTGCTCCTTTTGAAGAAAGTAAAAAATTGGCAAAAGACTCAGGTGCAGAACTTTATGTAACAACCAATTTAGGCCATGGTAAAATATTAAGGAGCTCGAGGGTAGCAAGCTTAGTTTAAAAGAGACATTTTAGGATAAGACTGTGACATTATTATAAGTAATAAAACCTTCGACTAGAAATAGTCTTTAAATTAGGTCGAACCTATCGTTTTATCTACAATATTTTCACCAGAGGAATAACGTAATCTGTTATTCATTTCTTATAACAACTACATTTTATCCCCCCCTTGCTTTAATAGCTCCTATTCCACTTAACTAAGTGAATTAGGAGCATTGTTATGTGCCAAATAGTCATCTCAGCACAGTAAGAATCACTTAGAATGGGCTTACGCTATAACCTTGCTTCATCAGATACTAAAATTGACACTCGCCTATGCCATTTTAGTGAGCTAACTACGCACTTACAGCTTAATAGTAGTGATTCATTTTTTGTTGTTCACAGTATCTTAGCCGTTCCTAAAAATGACAGTCTCAAGGCCTTAAAACACATTAATGAAAAGATGAAAAGATGAAAAGATGAAAAGATGAAAATTATTATGACTGCCACTAAAGGAAGTTACCTCAATTTTTACCTATTATTACAACAAGAGATTATTGATCCCTTGTGTTTAAAAACTGACACCAATAATTTTTTTGATCGAGCCTTAGTATCAGTACTTAGTAATCTAAAAAATAACTAAGAAAAAGCCACTATGAATAGTGGCTTATGAAATGAATGTCAGAGTAAGGAGTGTCTGGGATACATAGCTCGAATCAGAGTTTCTGGTGTTAAATCTTTCCCTTGGTAATCATCAACAAATAACTGCAATTCATATTTACCAGGGTTGGGCGTTAAATTACCATCACCAAGTTCACTTTTAATAGAAATATTTTGAATTTCACCACTAGCGTTAAAAGCCCAGCCTAAAGCCGGCATTTGGTAAAAGTCATATACCATATCAATACTTTCAGTTGGCGCATGAACCACCCCTGAAAAAATTGAAGTTGTACGTATATCTTCTGATTTATAAAAAACAGATTCAAAAGCAGGTTTGGCATAAACTGTCGACATTAGCTCAACACCAGATACCGCAGAGAAATTCACAGTATCTTCATCAACTAAGTCAGACGTTTCAGCAATAATAAGCGCTGGTAACTCTATACTAATATTTGAGATATCACCTAAAAAGGTCTCATCATAAACATTTTCATCAATAAGGCTGTCTAGATTGTTATCAACACCATCCTTAAACTCGGTAGCATTTGGGTAAACGCCGTTATCATTATCGTTTACATCTCCTTGCAAAGGTGAATAACCATCTTCATCAGCATCGATAATCATCTGACTCTTAGGTAAGGATTCTAAATGGTTGCGTTGACTTGCTGTTAGAGGAATTTTCCAATAATCGAAATAAGGACTTACATCTATATTTAAACCATTACCAATTGCTAGAATAAAATTATTTAAACGCTGTGCTTGCGGTAAACCATCATCATTCCATTGGGAGTTAGCTTCGCTCATCCGGTCAAATTCTAGAAAAACAAGCTTTATCCCCTCTGCACCATACATTCTGTAAATACTGACAAAAATTCCGCCCTGTATGTGCATTCGCTCAATATTTTCAGGGATATTTCGTTTTTGGTGCCCAAGACTCATCAGTTCAGGTGCAAAATAGCTATTCCAATCAAGTTCACTATTGCTTAAATACCTTTCCATTAACAAACGATAACCGTGGTTCAATGAAAAGTTTGGCCGTGCAACATTACTTCTTTTGTGCGAAGAAACCCAAGGAAGTTGTCCAGTATCGGCATAGGCTTCAACAATAACTTCAAACCCAGAAGTAAATGCATGACCTGAATCGGGTCCTTGAAGCCACCAACCGCTTCTAAAATCCCACAAATGGATTGATTCATGGGCGATAGATTCAAATAAGTATCCTCCAACTCTCCCATCGTCATCTAAACTTGCTAATTCATTGGTATCTATATAAATACCGTTTTTACTTGCCCCTGCACCACCATAGTCTTCACATACTTGAGTTCGGGTACCAGTACTACCGGATCTAAAATTCCAGCCAAATAAATTTGAATAGGTTTCGAACAGATAATCAGTGATGGTTAAATATTCAATAATAGTATCATTACTTGGCATTTTTGAAATATTTTCGTTTAGCCAAAGTGATGTATATTTTCCTTTATAAATTTGGGCATTTTTACGGCATTCGTGCTCTTCACCTACTGCTAATTCTTGATAAGTAAAATCAGTAAATCGTTGTGCATAAATAGTTTCGTTATAGGGGCGATGTACAGTTACGTATTTTAGTACCGTGACATCATTTTCTGAATCTCCACCTGAAAGTATGCCTTTAATCATATAATGGCCAGGGTTTAGAAATGTATAACTAGCACTATTACCATTTGAGGTATGTTCAACGTCAGCACCATTATAAAATGACCAACTAATGTTGAAATTATTAGCGTCAGCGATCGCATTATCAACTTTAAGCGTAAATTCGATCGATTGAACCGTTGTAGTTTCAGGTAAATGTTCAACGGTAACTCTTGATTGGTAATCTACTTTTGACGGCTCAACTGGTGCTGGCGGAGTGGGGTTATCCTTGGTATCACTATCACCTTCTCCTCCACCACCACAGGCAATAAGCAAAATTTGTAACAGCAGAATGGTTATATATTTAATATTCATAGATTTCCGATTTACAGCTAAATTTCAGATTTACTATAAAGAGGAAATGTGGCAAAAATGTGGCTTTCACAATATATCAAAAAACACCAAGTCGTAATGAAGAACGTGGTGTTTATTAGCTCAAATATTTCTAATTGGCCTTATTGTTTATGTATTCTTTGCTTTGCTGAAATAAGTAAAATGAGTGAAAATAACAATAGCAAAAATGAACTTGGCTCCGGCACAGTTACCTGAATATCGCGTACTAACAGTCCTGCGGCATTATAAGATTCACTTGAAAGTGTTTGATAGCTCGTATAATACTGCCCAGGATCATCCGGTAAATTATGCCAGCCTTTATTCACATCTAAATTCTCAGGGTTTATTTGAGCTAAAGGGTGGGTATCTGCATAATCTCCAATACTCACATGTCGTAAAGTAGTATCGTCACGTCTTGCCCCTTCAGGGAAGGCAAAGTTAACCCCAAAATCAGTCACAATTTCCCAATATGCCCAGCCATCATCATCATAACCATAGTTAAATACATCTTCTTCATCAGCATAATAAGACCATAGAGGACCAGTGCCGTTTAATGCAAAAAATAGACTCGAACCTTCATTCTGTGCTTCTGTCCAATCTCGGTTATCTGGATCGGTGTCAAACCAATTTTGAGTCGCTGCAAATTCATCAACGGTAGCCCAGCGCCATTCGCTCTGGCTATCAAGGTAAGTATTTATATCCTCATATGAGGCTTGTTCTCCATAACTTGTGCCGTCTGTGTTTAATAAGTCACTGTATGACAAGCGCATAATATCTAAATTGAGAGTATTATTAGTCCAATACATTTGGTTTTCATCACTACTGCTATAAGACTCAGGTGAGATAACACCCGCATGTGAGGTACTCACCCACATGAATACAACAGGCACAATAATTTTTAATAACTGCTTAAGCATCTTTATTCCTAATTGATAATTTATTAACGCCAAGCTTATAAATACAATGTGGCAGAAATGTGGATAAGAAATCTATACATAAACATTATTGTTTGTGTACACAACCTAGTGAATTAACTTTCTTGGACTGATTATTAAAGAAACTAATAACAACAAAAACAAGCTGATAGTTTTTGGTTCGGACACTTGTACTGACTCAAAACCAAAACTTAGCTGATTAATATCCATTTGAATAGCAGCGCCTCGATAATAATCATAAGCACCCGATTTAAGGTTATAGTAACTTTCAGTTGTATTAAATAAAGCGTTAGCATGGCTATCTTCATCAATCAATAGTGAAGCATTTTGAAAAGGGTCGATTGACGTCAGGAAATCTCCGTTAAGCACACCAGCACTTACAGTCGTAGAAAGATTTTTATATACTCTACCTATTTCAGGGTATCCATCTGTAGTGGCATCATAGTCATAAATTGCTGTTTCAGTATTATATTGCTTTTGCATAAATAAATAATCGCCTGCGCTTTGCCCTGCATCTTTTATATACAAGCCGTCTTGGTAAAAAGCCGTTTCTGGCAAGATATCTTGGTAATATGGATTATGAGTATCAAAGCGATAACTGCCAATATTAAATGATAAAGACAACCAAATTTTTCCTCCTCCATAGTAATTGCCAGTAGTATCGTCATCAGGGGAAATATCATCGGCGACTTGCTCTGAATAGTATGAGAAAGTCCCGTGAACTTTGGTGCCTACATGTACATTACCATCAAATAAACTTTCCCCGTTATAGTATTCATTTTGAAAGTTGTCCATTAAGCCAATATCATTGACAGAGTTTACTATTCCTGTAAAACGTCCTTCAATAAGCCCAGCGTTGGCCGTTGAAGTAAAAATGGTGATTAAAGATATAAAAGAGACTTTCCTTATTACTGATACCAAGCTAAACAACACATTACTCTCCATAAGTTAACTTCATTAAAAAATAAATTATAAAGATAAAATGTGGCAGAAATGTGGCTACGCCAGTTATAGTTAAATTTCAGGAAAGTGGCTATCTGACCATTGTGAATTTTTACAGTCAACATGTGGCTCTGAAACTATCCCTAAGCCATTACTGCTGTATTCTTCAGGGTGATAAACACTTATAACAACTGGAACATATCCGACTTCCTTTCCTTCTGGAAACTGTACCAATTGTGCAGGTTCAACATTGGCTAAATGAAAGTTTTTACTGTCAGGGCTATTGTCTTTTTGGTGATCAATAAATACCGACGATTCAGGGCTTTCAACCGAGTTCTGATTGGTTAACTTATGTAGATTCTCTATGTATAACTGTAATTGAGCTAAATAATCATCAGAATAAATTTCAGGATACTTTTGTTGAGCAGATAACATGGCCGGTTGTTCTATGAATTTAAACCAAACATAAGTTGCAACTGCGCCATTTTGCAGCAATGTTTGATATCTTGTTTTCCCTGTTACATCCCAGTTTTTGAAATCTGGGTGGCTAGTATCACGCTCTTTATAATTAAAAAATGTGTGATTAACATTTGATACTCTGAGTACATTATCGGGTGTTTCAACTATTTCAGTCTTATAACTATTTACATGACTAACATCAGCATCACTCGCATCCCACTTCTCGCCCGTTTTACGTACGTAAACATAGCCATTTTGACGTTCAATGATTTCTTTTTCTGCTTGGGTAGTGTAATTCCAGTCAACGAAACCAAGCGAGCCATCATAGCCAATATTATAAGCTGGCTCGACCATATTAAGATGCTCTTCACCATTTATAATTTCTCTTAATTTTAATTGATTGTGAGTACTTTTGTATAACGAATTGAAGGCTATAATTGAAATGTGGAAGAAATGTGACGGTTTAAAGATTCGAGTAAAATTAATGGCAGACCAACGCCACTCGATAAATTCATTATTATGTAAGAAGTACCATCACTGAATTAGTTTTGAGTCGTAAATTAAGTCCGTTTTAGGAGCATTTATCGTGCATCAAGAATATGAACGGCAGCTATGAAGCTGATTTTAGGTTTGCCTACTCTGATACTTCAGCTTAGCACCAAGTTACCATAAAACCTATGGCGCTAAGTGCCCCAAAGCGCCATAGAATTTAATACCTAAATCATATTAACCTAATGTCCGCTTTGGTATTTTCTAATCAAATTATAATTTTTGACTTTATAGATTCCTGATGAAATTTAGAACAATTCTATTATCTAACGCATGGCTGATTTTCATCGGTTCACTTGTCGCTAGATAAGCTAAGTCTAACGTCTATATTCGTATCTTTGCTGACCTTATTGGATCATTGACGAGTTACAAAAATAAACTGAGGTGTAACTTAAATGTTAAATTTTCTCATCGGGTGACGCGTTTCTCATCATTTGTGAAGATCCACATAACCAATAAAGGGCCGTTATCGATACTAAACCAATAAAGTTGAGTAATTACTTTATTTTTAACTTTACTTTAATAGAGTTGTTACTCTATAATGC
>Ga0209396_1002363_pt1 | contig 19866 bp, 18 predicted proteins | sample GOMGulsemesocosm_6_FD_184638 | JGI IMG/M metagenome (GOLD analysis project Ga0209396, IMG submission 184638) | Methane-oxidizing microbial communities from mesocosms in the Gulf of Mexico - GOM8C Gulf of Mexico (SPAdes) (version 2) | ecosystem: Environmental > Aquatic > Marine > Cold seeps...
GCTTTAAAGTGACCTTGTAAGTGGTTGATTTGTGTAGTTAACAAAGCAACTTGAACTTCTGGAGAACCAGTATCACCTTCTGATTGAGCATATTCTGCAACGATTGCAGCTTTTTCTGTAGCATTTAAAGACATAATTAATCCTTAGTGTGTTAACCCTAAACTCAATTACATTGAGATAAGGGTATTAAAATACGCATCAAGCCGAACACTAATTCAGCCTTGATGACGAAAGAGCGCGTATTCTAGCAGCCAATAGCTAAAAAGCAAGAGAATACTGCGTTGATATGCTTTATTAATTCACTTGCTTCTTTGTACAAAATCAGTAGCTAATAATGTTCTATAACTACGATACGTTTAGGTGCAAGTAAACCATCATCATTAATAAAACCAACACCAATAAATTCAGCATTGATATCATTTTCATCTTCGCCTAAATAGACCTGGACACTGCCTGATTCAGGCTGGTTATACGCTTGCACTGGGTTACCATGGCGTAAGAAATTTGCTGACATATCGTCAACATATACACTATGCATACCATCAACGGCGCTATTCATAGGTAATAATAACGGGTCAAGTACATCCGACGGTGTTATTTCATCTTCATTCGCTTGTTCAAGTAATGCTTCAAGCTCTGGCAACGAGATCATTTTATCAACAGGGTAATTTCCTACCGCAGATCGTCTAAGGTGGGCAACATGAGCACCACAACCTAACAGCTCACCTAGATCATCAACAATCGTTCGAATATAAGTCCCTTTAGAAACATGGATACTCAATTCAACTTCATCATCTTCAAACCGTAATAACTCAAGGTTAAACACTGTGATATCACGCGATTCACGCGGTACTTCAATGCCTTCTCTAGCATATTTATATAAAGGTTGCCCTTTGTGTTTAAGTGCTGAATACATTGAAGGTACTTGCTGAGTTGTACCACGAAAGCTTTCTAAGGCGACTGCTAACTGTTCACTTGATACATCAACGGCTTTAGTACTAACTACTTCACCACCAGCATCACTTGTCGTAGTACGAATACCTAACTTTGCTGTAACTTGATACGTTTTATCGGTATCAAGTAAATACTGTGAGAACTTCGTTCCCTCACCTAAACAGATGGGTAACATACCCGTTGCTAAAGGGTCTAATGCACCGGTATGACCCGCTTTCTGAGCAAAATAGATGCGTTTAACTGTTTGTAATGCATGGTTTGATGACAGTCCATGAGGCTTATCTAATAACAAAACACCATTGACCGGCCGGCCTTTTCTACGCTTTGCCATACCTTATTCGCCTTTCTCACTATCAGTATTGTCGTCTGTATCTGCTGATTCATCGTCAACTGGCGTTTGGTCATTTTTATCACTCGCCACCGCTTGATCAACTAAAGCGCTCATGCGTACACCTTCACTCATTGAGCTATCATAAACAAAGCGTAAGTGGGGCATGATACGAGCACGTAGGCGTTTACCTAATAACGAGCGGATATAACCTTCAGCTTCAGCAAGTACTTCAAGTGAAGCTTTAATTTCATCAGCGTTATCGTTAAAAAACGTCACAAATACTTTTGCGTACGCTAAGTCGCGAGTTACTTCTACTGCAGAAACCGTTGTCATACTTAAACGCGGATCTTTAATTTCGCGCATTAATATAACGGCGATTTCTTTTTGGATTTGCTGACCAACACGGTCAGTACGGGCATATTCTCTAGCCATCGTATACTCCTATGAAACTGTCATTTACAACAGCTTTCAATTATCAATAATTAACACAAAAGGGGCATAAGCCCCTTTTAATAGTAAACACCTGTTACTTTAGATTGAAGGTAATTACTTTGAGAGCAAAGAGGAAGCACGGAGTTGACGCTAGTCAATGAGTACTTCCGATGATGCTATCGAAGAAATTAGCAATAATATAAAGTTACAGCGAGCGTTTAATTTCTACGGTTTCGAAAACTTCGATCTGATCACCAACACGTACATCATTGTAGTTCTTAACACCGATACCACACTCAGTACCGTTACGAACTTCTTGTACGTCATCTTTAAAGCGACGTAGAGATTCAAGCTCACCTTCGTAGATAACAACGTTTTCACGTAATACACGAATTGGAGCACTACGTTTGATAATACCTTCAGTAACCATACAACCTGCGATAGCGCCGATTTTAGGTGACTTAAATACGTCACGTACTTGTGCAAGACCAATGATTTCTTGCTTGAATTCAGGAGCTAACATGCCGCTCATGGCTTGTTTAACTTCCTCGATTAACGCATAAATAACACTGTAATAACGTAAATCAATATTTTCTGCTTCTAGCACTTTACGTGCAGACACATCAGCACGAACATTGAAACCAACAACGATAGCATTTGACGCTGCAGCTAAAGTGGCATCAGTTTCAGTGATAGCACCAACACCAGAGCCAATGATCTTAACTTTTACTTCATCAGTAGAAAGCTTAAGTAAAGAATCAGTGATTGCTTCTAGAGAACCTTGTACGTCAGATTTAAGTACCACGTTAACTTCAGAAATCTCACCCGAGGCCATACTAGCAAACATGTTTTCTAACTTAGCTTTTTGTTGACGAGCAAGTTTCACATCGCGGAACTTACCTTGACGGAATAAAGCAACTTCACGTGCTTTCTTCTCATCTTTTACAACAGTAGCTTCATCACCAGATTGTGGCACGCCACTTAAGCCGATGATCTCTACAGGAATCGAAGGACCAGCTGATTGAATAGTTCTACCATTCTCATCACGCATCGCACGAACACGGCCATACTCTAAACCACAAAGAACGATATCGCCTTGCTTTAATGTACCTTCCTGAATAAGTACAGTAGCTACTGGGCCACGGCCTTTATCTAGTTTAGATTCAACCACAACACCATTCGCCATTTTATCAACAACAGCTGTTAGCTCTAAAACTTCAGATTGTAATAATATAGAGTCAAGTAACTCATCAATACCTAAACCTGTTTTAGCAGAAACATGACAGAATTGAACGTCGCCGCCCCACTCTTCTGAAAGCACATCGTGTTGTGATAATTCACTTTTTACACGATCTGGATCAGCACTTTCTTTATCCATTTTGTTCACAGCAATTATGATTGGCGCATCTGATGCTTTAGCATGTTGAATAGCTTCAATCGTTTGCGGCATAACACCATCGTCTGCAGCAACAACAATGATTACAATATCCGTTGCTTTAGCACCACGTGAACGCATTGCCGTAAAGGCAGCATGACCTGGAGTATCTAAGAAAGTAATCATACCATGACCAGTTTCTACGTGATAAGCACCAATATGCTGAGTGATACCACCCGCTTCACCGTCTGCAACCTTCGCTTCACGAATGTGATCAAGTAGTGATGTTTTACCATGGTCAACATGACCCATGATAGTCACTACTGGCGCGCGAGTTACCGCATTACCTGAATCAACACGATCTGCAAGTACCGCTTCTTCTAAGGCATTTTCTTTAACAAGTACCACTTCAAAACCCATTTCTTCTGCTACAAGTGCTGCAGTTTCTTGGTCAATGACTTGGTTAATAGTCGCCATAGCGCCCATTTTAAACATAGCTTTAACAACTTCAGCGCCTTTCTTTGCCATTTTATTAGCAAGTTCCGCCACTGAAATAGTTTCGCCAATGCGAATATCTTGTAATTTGGTTTCAACAGGCTTAGTAAAGCCATGTTTTAAACTTTGCGGAGCTGATAACGTTTGTTTACGTCCACGTTGAGCATTACGGCCACCACGAGCATTACGGTCTGCTGGTTTTTTCTTCTTACGACGTCGGCCAGCTGTTTCATCGGCAGCATCAACTTTATCTTCAGCTTCTTGTGCGTATACTGAAGAGGTAACATGAACGACTTCTTTTTCTTTTGCTTTACGCTCTGCTTCTTGTTCTTTCCAGCGACCTTCATTTTCTTCTGCTAATTTCTTAGCTGCATCACTGGCTTCTTTTGCTTCAGCTTCAATTTTTGCTGCTGCTTCTTTTTCTTGTGCTAAGCGGAGTTTTTTAGCTTCTTCTGTTTCAGCAACTTTCTCAGGAGCCTTTTCAACGTTCTTCGCTTTTTCAACTGCAGCATTTTTTGCTTTAGTGGCAGCTTCAATCTTAGCGGCGGCTTTACGCTCAGCTTCAATTTCAGCTTTAGCGACAGCGACAGCTTGAGCATTTTGAGCTTCTTTCGCTGCAGCTTCGGCTTTAGTTGCTGCTTCTGCTTCAGCTAATACTGCGGCTTCTGCTTCAGCTTTTGCAGCTTCCTCTGCTAATTTTTCTTCTTCTACGTCACTACGTTTCACGTATGTACGTTTTTTACGAACTTCAACATTTACCGACTTTGACTTGCTACCATGACCCATAGTCAAAGTAGATTTAGTTTTTCGGTTTAGTGTTAGTTTGTTTGGTTTTGCATCTGAATCATCACCATGTTGCTTTTTAAGGTGACCTAATAAAGATTCTTTTTCATCTTGCGAAATAGCATCGGTAGCCGATTTATTCACGCCTGAGTCAGCTAACTGACTTACTAGGCGATCCACCGGTGTTCCGATTTCTTTGGCAAGTTCTGCTACTGTTATATCTGCCATCTAGTTTATTCTCCGGTGTTATTATTCTTCGTTAAACCAACAAATGTTACGTGCAGCCATGATTAGCTCACCCGCTTTGGTTTCAGTTAATTCTTCAATATCACTTATTTCATCGATACCTTGTTCTGCTAGCTCTTCAAGTGTACGAACACCACGGCTAGCTAAAACGAAGGCTAAGTGACGCTCTAACCCTTCAAGATCAAGTAAATCTTGTGCTGGCTCAGCACCTTCAAGCGTTTCTTCAGTTGCAAGCGCTTGTGTAGTTAATGCTTCTTTGGCACGTTCACGAAGTTCTTCTACAATGTCTTCGTTCAAACCATCAATTTCTAACATTTCTGCTGCGGGTACATAAGCTATTTCTTCTAGTGAAGTAAAGCCTTCTTCAGCAAGCAAAGTAGCGAAATCTTCATCAAGATCTAACTTATCAATAAATAAGTTTAATACTTTATCGTTTTCAGCTTGATGCTTCTCTTTCATATCAGCAACAGTCATCACGTTTAATTCCCAGCCAGTTAACTGGCTAGCTAAACGGATATTCTGACCACTACGGCCAATCGCCATTGCTAAATTACCTTCTTCAACAGCAATATCCATCGTACCTTTGTCTTCATCAACAATGATAGAGGCTACTTCTGCAGGTGCCATCGCATTAATAACGTATTGGGCAACGTTGTCATCGTATAAAACGATATCAACACGTTCGCCACCTAACTCACCTGATACGGCCTGTACACGTGAACCACGCATACCTACACAAGCACCAACAGGGTCGATGCGTTTATCATTACTTTTAACCGCAATTTTTGCACGAGAACCTGGATCACGAGCTGCGCCCTTGATTTCTAACATTTCTTCGCCAATTTCAGGCACTTCAACGCGGAAAAGCTCAATTAGCATCTCAGGTTTTGTACGGCTTACAAACAATTGTGCACCACGTGCTTCAGGTTTGATCTCATATAACAAACCACGAACACGATCACCTGGACGAAATGTTTCACGAGGTAACATGTCATCACGATAGATGATTGCTTCAGCGTTGTTACCTAAATCAATGATTACACTGTCACGGCTAGCTTTTTTCACTACGCCAGTAACAATTTCACCTAATTGATCTTGATAAGCATCAACGATAAGCGCACGTTCAGCTTCACGGATTTTTTGAACAATGACTTGTTTAGCTGTTTGTGTAGTTACACGGTCAAATTTAACTGATTCAATTTGCTCTTCCATGTAACCGCCTAATACTAATTCAGGCGCATCATATTGTGCAGCAGCTAATCCGATTTCAGCGTATGGATTTTCCATTGCTATACCATCTTCAATGATTAACCAACGACGAAAAGTATCGAATTCACCACTGACGCGGTCAATAGCAACACGTACTTCAATGTCACCTTCATATTTTTTCTTGGTAGCTGTTTCTAGGGCTGTTTCCATCGCCTCAAAAATGCTTTCACGTGGTAATGCTTTTTCATTAGAAACCGCATCAACAACCAGTAATATTTCCTTACTCATGCTACTTAGCCTTTAATTTATGTTAACTATCTTTTAAATTATTTTTAACGTTTACAATTTAGCGACAAGATTCGCTTTATCTACATTGCTGATAGCTAATTCATAATCGATGCTATCAACTTCTATAATTAAGGTATCGTTTTCTATGGCAACTAATGGCCCTTTAAATTTACGACGGCCATTTAATGGCATCGATAATTTAACATTAACCGTTTCACCAATCACTTCTTGAAAATGTGCTAATTCAAATAATGGACGATCAACACCTGGTGATGAAACTTCTAAACTGTACTCACTGCTTATAGGGTCTTCTACATCTAATAACGCACCAACTTGGCGGCTCACTTCTGCGCAATCATCAACATTAATGCCATTTTCATGGTCAATAAACAAACGTAAAACTGAGTTATTACCCGCACTAAGATATTCAATGCCCAGCAGTGTTTTGCCAGTCTCTTCAACTGCAGGTTTTAATAATTCAGTTAGTTTTTGCTCAAATTTAGCCAATCGTTTTCTCCTAATACTTGTTGTCATTACTTAAAGAGCAAGACAACACAATAAAACTTTAGATATAAAAAAAGGGCATATAGCCCAGCGAAAATGTTGCTGTATTTGTTTTTCATCTCATGAACTTCATGGCTAAAAAACAAAAAAACCCCAAATCAGGGGCTTATTTCACTGTTACCCCCTAGACAAAACAAGACCCGTTTTATCTGGTTATTAATAGCTAACTATTAATAATTTCAGTAAGAATATAAACAACACAACTAACACGTGAGTTTATCCAGTGACATCTTACTAAATTCTATTGCGGCAAATTATATAATGGCCCGCCAATAAGCGCAAGGGGCATTAAACAATATCAGTTATAAAAATAGAACTTTTTACATAAAAACCTTACTGAATAGCAAGAATAAAGGGCAAAAATTAATTTATATTTTACAATATGTTAGTATTGACCCTATAATATGGCTATTACTCCCTACAAAAAATAAGTATGGACAGATGAGGCGACTATTGCCTCTATATAAGATTTAGACGGAGCATTTAATTTCATTATGTATAAGTTTTCTAAGTTATTTATTAAAAATACCTTTTTTGCGTTAGTTTTTATTATCGCGCTTGGTGCGATCGCGTTTTCATTACTTACCACTTATATAAATACCAAAACACAAACGCATCAACAAAATATTCAATTAATCAGTCAGCAACTTGTTGATGAATCTATCTCTGAAGATGCATTAGCAGCTAAGTTAGCCCATATATTAAAAGCAAGCACAGATTATCAAAGTTTGATTATCAAAAGTAACACTAACGCATTATTTACTTACCAAAATAAAATAGCTCAACCATTAGGTTTCATTTTGGCAAAACGAAAAAGTGTCTCTGCGGGAAAGCTCAATTTACAAGTACAATATCAACTAAGCTTTACTGAGCTCATTAACCTTTTAGCAGAAATCTTTATAGGGGTTATAGCTCTAGCTATTGTTTTTGTCTTTATTTCCGCAAAACTCAATTACAAGTTACAGTCAGTCATTTTTGGTATAATTAGCAAACAAATCAGTAATGAATTGGCACAAATAAACAATTCAGATTTCATCACTAAAGAAAATAATGACAAACAACTATTAGAAATCCCCGCTTTAGAGGAAGGAATTGCTGAAATCAGATCAATGATGCTAGAGCAATTTAAGAATACCACCAATTTAGAAGTCGAAGCACATATAGACAGTTTAACCGGCATTGAAAACAGAAATCGCTTTGTGCAGTATTATGAAAACCAGATTATTCAAGATAGTCCGATTAAATTTGGCGTTTTACTCATCACTCGTTGCTCCGAACTACAAACAATTAACCAAGTACATGGTTATAATTCAGGTGACAACTACATTAAAACGGTTGCAGACATACTAAAGGGCACCTTAGTTAACAGACCAACAGGTAAATTATTTCGCTTAAACAGCTCTGACTTTGCGACAATCTTACCTAATGAACAATTAAAAGTAGCAGAAAATTATGCCAGTGATTTAACGGTTAAATTTAATGATTACCAACAAATAAATGAATTAGACTCAGTTGCTTTTACCGGTTTGGTGTATTTCGATAAGTCTAAACCTTTAGGTGAGTTATTAGCTTTAGCTGATACAGGTGTAAGTGTCGCTCAAACACAAAAAAGTAACTCCTGGTATTCACAAAAAGACATTGATATTTTAACTGATAACAGTGCTAATTTTGGTAGTCAAAATTGGCGACAAGAAATTGATAGTGTTATTGATGGTGGACGCATTAGTTTATTATTACAGCCTATTTTACCAAGCGGCCGCAATAATAAAGTGTACGGCGAAATTTTAGCACGTTTCCTTAATGCTAATGATGATATGTTGCCCACCGCAACCTTCATTGCCATGGCAGAGAAGTTAGATAAAATTGTTGCCATTGACCGCCTTATTATTGAGACGGTAATTAAAGAAATCACCAGTAAAAATATGCTCGATAATACTTACGGTATAAACATTAGCCCTCGTAGTATTAATGATGAACACTTTATGATTTGGTTAGAACGAAAATTATTACGTGAGCCCGCAGCAGCCCCCCGTTTAGTTTTTGAAATCTCCGAGTTAGGTTTGCAACAAAATATTAAAACAGCTAAACGCTTGGTTGAAGTATTACATCGCGTAGGCTCAAGAGTTACCGTAGAGCGATTTGGTGTAGGGTTAACGTCATTTAAATTTTTCAGAGATTTAACACCTGATTATATCAAAATGGATAGCTCTTATACCCGAGATATTGATGATGATAAAAACAATCAGTATTTTTTACGTTTGATGGTCGACTTAGCCCATAGACTAGGAATTAGTGTACTTGCAGAAAGTGTTGAAAGCCAAGAAGAAAAACATACACTAGAGAAACTTTTTATTGATGGTTGCCAAGGTTACTACGTTGGAAAGCCATCCCAGCTATCATAATATTATACTCTGAAAACCGTTAGGCCGAATGATTCACTATCATTCGGCTTTTTTACAAACTGACTATTTGTTATCCCATGGCAAAGAAAAGTACTTAAAAGTATAATACCCCTACTGCTGATGTGTTGTTATATCATATAAAAACACGGATAATAGCGGCATTATTATAACTAACCTGATGACCTATAAAGTAAATGACTGATTACCTGTTACTACTCGTTGGCACTGTACTCGTAAATAACTTTGTTTTAGTGCAATTTCTTGGCCTATGCCCATTTATGGGGGTATCTTCACGCACTGAAACAGCGATAGGCATGTCATTCGCTACTGTTTTTGTCATGACCTTAGCATCATTGTTAAGTTATATAGTAACTACATACCTATTAGTTCCGCTCAATCTCGAGTACCTTACCACCATGAGTTTTATTTTGGTTATTGCCGTAGTTGTGCAATTTACTGAAATGGTGGTTCATAAAACCAGTGCAAGTTTATATCGCTTATTGGGGATATTCTTACCATTGATCACAACCAACTGTGCAGTTCTTGGCGTTGCCCTACTAAACCTTCGACTGCAACATGGCTTTTTTGAATCCATTATTTATGGATTTGGTGCCGCAGTTGGTTTCTCGTTAGTTTTAGTTATGTTTTCTGCCATGCGCGAAAAATTAGCCAATGCTGATGTACCTGCGCCATTCAAAGGTAGCGCCATTGCGATGATTACTGCCGGTTTAATGTCATTGGCCTTCTTAGGTTTTACTGGATTGGTGAAGCTTTAAATATGAATATCATTATTGCCATTTTGGTTTTAGGCGCAATTGCTGCTCTCTTTGGCGCTATACTTGGTTATGCATCAGTTCGCTTCAAAGTCGATGCTGACCCTATTGTAGAACAACTTGATTCACTCCTCCCCCAAACACAATGTGGCCAGTGCGGTTACCCTGGGTGTAAACCCTATGCTCAAGCGGTTGCCGATGGCGAAGCCATTAATAAATGCGCGCCTGGCGGTGAAGATACTATTAAAAAAATTGCCGATTTAATGGGTGTTGATGTACAACCGCTAGACGATAACCATGTGCAAGGTGATGCTTCAAAAAGTAATCGCCCTAAGGTTGCCTTTGTCATTGAAGAAGATTGCATTGGCTGCACTAAATGCATACAGGCTTGTCCCGTTGATGCCATTATCGGTGCAGCCAAACAAATGCATACCATTATTATCGATGAGTGTACGGGCTGTGACTTATGTGTTGCCCCGTGTCCGGTAGATTGTATTGAAATGCGTGAATTGCCAGATACTATTCATAATTGGCAATGGGATTTAACCAGCATTCCAGTTAAGCAGCTGGATTAGGAGAACATGGTGGAATCAATTTTAGAGCGCATTGCTCGTGGACATTTTTGGGATTTTCATGGCGGTATTCATCCTCCAGAGCAGAAAACGCTTACCTCAACCAAACCAATTAAACCACTAACTTTACCTAAACAGCTGATCATACCTCTACAGCAGCATATTGGTCGTGAAGGTGACCTATTAGTAGTCATTGGCGATAAGGTACTCAAAGGTCAGCCATTGACCTTAAGTACAAACCCTATGGTAGTGCCAATTCATGCTCCTACTAGTGGTATTATCAGTGCTATCAAAAAATCTGTTATTGCCCACCCCTCAGGCTTAAGCCAGTTGTGTATATTTCTTGATGTTGATGGTGAAGACACTTGGCGAAAACGACAAATATGTACTGATATTGAGCAATTAACTAACAGTGATATTATAGAAAAAATTGCTGACTCTGGTGTTGCAGGCATGGGTGGCGCCGGTTTTCCTACGCACATCAAAGCGAATAGCAAACCTGACATTAATTTTTTAATCATTAATGGTGCTGAATGTGAACCTTACATCACAGCTGACGATTTGTTAATGATGGAGCAAAGTGATGCCATAATTGATGGCATAAAAATACTCGATAAACTGTTAACTCCGGCGTTTATCTTAATTGCCATAGAAGACAACAAACCCAAAGCAATTAAAGCGCTAAAACATGCTAGTGCAAATATTGAAAAGATAAAAATTTGTACTATTCCGGCTAAGTACCCTGCTGGTGGTGAAAAACAGTTAATTAAAATATTAACTGGACAAGAAGTTCCTTCGGGAAAACTGCCTATTCATGATGGTATTGTCATGCAAAACGTCGCTACCTGTTTTGCTATTAATGAAGCGGTTAGACACGACACGCCACTTATCCGTCGTGTGGTCACAGTTACGGGACAAGCACTCAACAAGCCACAAAACGTGTGGGCCTTATTAGGTACTCCTATTAAGTTTTTACTTGAGCAGTGCGAACAACAAGTTGATGAATTTGAACAACAGCCAGTAATTATGGGCGGCCCTATGATGGGTTTTTGTGTCTCAAGTGAACTTGTACCTATTGTCAAAACCAGTAACTGTATTTTAGTACCCAGCAAAAAAGAAATGCCTAGTGCATTTGATAAGGAAAGCAGTGAAGTAGAGTGTATTCGTTGTGGTCAGTGTAGTGATGTATGTCCAAGTCAATTATTGCCACAAGAGCTTCAATGGAGCGCAAAAGCAAAGGATTATCCGCAACTAGAAAAACTTAATTTAAGTGACTGTATAGATTGTGGTGCTTGTGCTTATGTTTGTCCTAGTCAAATTCCATTAGTGCATTATTACCGTATTGCTAAAGCAGAAATAAGAGAGCAACAACAATTAGATCTAAAAGCTGAAAAGGCTAAAATTCGATTTGAAGCACGTAAATTACGCTTAGAAAAAGAGAAAGTTGCTAGACAAGAGAAACACAAAAAGGCAGCGGCCGCTAGAAAGGCGGCAATGAATAAAGCGACACCAGAAGCTACTGGTGCAAAGTCTGCCGTCGCCGCAGCTTTAGCACGTGTAAAAGCTAAAAAAGCAGCAAAGGATTCAGGGAAAATAGTTGATAAAACCTCCCAAGAGAACTTAAAAAACACTAGCAATTCAGCCACAAATACTGGTGAAGATCAAAAATCCCAAGTTGCCGCGGCTATTGCTAGAGCTAAAGCGAAGAAAAAATCAAATACCAACAAACCTTCAAAGAGCATTGAAACAGACAGTATTGATAACATTGACAAAGAAGTAGAAAAATCGGCTGCAACTAAACAAACAAGCAGTGATGATAAAAAAGCGAAGATTGCCGCTGCTATTGCTAAGGCTAAAGCAAAAAAACTCAGTAAATCAATTGAGGTTTCAGAGCAAAGTGAAGTTGCTAAAGACAAAACAGCAGAAAAGTCAGCATCAATTCAACAAATGAACCATGATGATAAAAAAGCGAAGATTGCCGCAGCTATTGCCAAAGCAAAACAGAAAGCCCTTGAAAAAATTAAAACCGAATCATCGGTAGAGGCGAATGAAAGCAAAACAGCCTCCTTATTAAATCAGCCAATACCTGAAGCCGATCAGCTAACCACCCCCTCGAAAGCAACACTAAGTAGTAGTAGTAGTAGAGAAAGTGATACTGAAGTTAAGGCAACTCCAGCCTTAGATAAGAAAGCAAAAATTTCCGCTGCAATCGCTAAAGCCAAAGCAAAGAAGAAATTGAAAGAAGAGCGAAATGATTCAAGTAAATAAGTACCCACGAAACAACCTAATGAGTCGATATAACTAATGGCATTTTGGATAGCAAGTTCACCTCATAACCATAATCAAACTGAAACGCCTCTATTAATGCGCTTAGTTATTTACGCCGCTTTACCTGGCGTTTTAGCCCAGTGGTATTTTTTTGGTTGGGGTAATTTAATTCATATCGGCTTAGCAATGTTAACCGCCCTAGTTTGTGAGTTTACCGTTTTGTCTTTGCGTAAAAAACCTATATCAGTTCAATTATTTGATGGTAGTGCGCTATTAACAGCCTTATTACTGGGTATATGTTTACCTGCTTTAGCCCCTTGGTGGATCTCTGTTATCGGCACTATGTTTGCGATCGTCATCGTTAAGCAACTCTACGGCGGCCTAGGTCATAACCCCTTCAATCCAGCAATGGCGGGATATGTCATGTTATTAGTGTCATTCCCTTTGCAGATGACAATCTGGCAACCACCTCTTAGCTTAGTCTCCGTTGATCTTAATTTTACCAACACCCTAACAACCATATTCACTGGATTTACTGTCGAAGGTTACTCTGTAGAGCAAGTACGTACCACGATTGACGGTATTACTATGGCAACACCATTAGATGCCTTAAAAACAAGTACGGGCATGGGATTTACTGTGCTAGAAACTATTCAAAGCCCAATTTTTGGTGAACACTTTTCATTGGGCTGGGAATGGATAAATGGTGCTTTTTTATTAGGTGGTCTCTTTCTCATCGCTAAAAAAGCCATTGCTTGGCAAACACCTATAAGCTTTTTAGCCGGTTTATTTATCTGTTCATTCATTGGTTACAGTATTAGCCCTGACGATAGCGCATCCACTATGTTCCACTGGTTCTCTGGTGCTACGATGTTAGGCGCATTTTTTATTTTAACCGACCCTGTAACAGGTGCTACTAGCACTAAAGGACGTATTGTAGTTGGCTTACTGGCCGGGCTATTAGTCTACCTAATTCGCACCTCTGGTGGTTACCCAGATGGTGTAGCCTTTGCTATATTACTTTGTAATATGTCTGCACCGCTGATAGATCAATACACTCGCCCTCGTACTTATGGTCACTTAAAGGGGGATAAGTAATGTCTACTCAAAAATCGTCACAACAAAACAATTCCTCTGAAAATTTAAGTGAAGACAGTACCGAGGCCACCGAGACTAAAGTGAAGTCTCCACTAAATATCGCCATCTCAAAGAACACTAAAATTCTTACACTATTTGCTATCGCCTGTACGGCAGTTGTTGGCTTAGTCAGTGAGCTAACCAAAGATAAAATAAAAGTGCAAGAGCAGCAACAGCTATTAAGAACATTACATAATATTATTGAGCCAAGCCGCTATGATAATGATATTGCTAACGACTGTATCATGATGAGCGCACCGGAATTAGGCTCAAATAAGGCACAAACAGCCTACATAGCAAGAAAATCAGGAAAAGTAATCGCTATTGCCATGACTAGTACCGCACCACAGGGTTACAACGGTAACATAGACTTCATTATTGCTGTCAACAATGATGGTTCAGTTAGTGGTGTACGTGTACTCAAGCATCGAGAAACCCCTGGTTTAGGTGATAAGGTTGAGATAAAGAAAAGTGATTGGATAACTAGCTTTACCGGCAAACGAGTCCTTTCAGAAACCGATGGCCGCTGGGCGGTAAAAAAAGATAACGGTATGTTCGATCAGTTTACCGGTGCAACGATAACCCCTAGAGCTGTTGTAAAAGGGGTTCGAAATACACTTAATTACTTTACTAAAAATAGAGATTCTTTATTAACTCGTCCAAATGCTTGCGGTGAAATGTTGACCATAGCCACCTCTGAAACCAGTACTGATTCGAGTATAAAAACTAATTCCCCAAATAGTACAAAAAAGCATGAGGTTGCTAATGAGCAATGATATAGCACCACAAAGCAGTAATAATGCTGGAGTGAGTAACTCGTCTAATACGCAAGAACACGCTGAGGAAGAGCTACAAGCCAGCGCTACACTTAAAGCCGAACTAAAAGCTGAACTCAAAGCTGAATATAAGGAATTAGCCATTCAGGGGTTATGGAAAAACAACCCAGGGTTAGTTCAATTACTTGGCCTTTGTCCTTTATTGGCGGTCACGGCCACCGTGACTAATGCCATCGGCTTAGGGTTGGCGACATTATTTGTCCTCATCTGCTCCAATGTAACAGTCTCCGCAATTCGTCATTGGGTACCTAAAGAAATCCGCATACCCATTTTCGTTTTAATCATCGCCGCTTTTGTAACCTGCGTGCAGTTATTAATGAACGCCTACACCTACGGGATATACCAATCCCTTGGTATTTTCTTACCTCTTATTGTCACTAATTGTGCAATTATCGGCCGAGCTGAAGCCTACGCATCAAAAAACCCGGTCAAGCAAGCAGCCTTTGATGGCCTAATGATGGGACTAGGTTTCACTTTTGTACTAATTTTACTGGGTATGATAAGAGAGATATTAGGTCAAGGAACCTTATTTGATGGTGCTAATCTGTTACTCGGTGATTGGGCAAGCGTTTTACGTATTGAAGTAATGCAGCTTGACAGCCAATTTTTACTGGCAATCTTACCTCCTGGCGCTTTTATCGCTATGGGCGGATTGATAGCGCTGAAAAATGTTATTGATGGCCACTTTAAAGCACGTAACATAGTAGCAACCGAACAGGTAATTGAAAGAGTGCGTGTTAATTTTGACTCTTAGTTTCTAGTTAAACTAATCGACAAAAGCTAATGTGCTTAAGCTAAAGATCCCAACTTCCGATAAAGAAATAAACCATGAATAAAATTACACGCATAGAAATGTTAACTCGGCTTCGTGATGATAATCCAGAGCCAGTTACCGAGCTAAACTATACTAGCCCGTTTGAATTACTTATTGCGGTATTATTATCTGCCCAGGCAACTGATGTTGGTGTTAACAAAGCAACCGATAAGCTCTACCCTGTTGCCAATACTCCACAAGCTATTCTAGACCTTGGGCTTGATGGTCTAAAAGGATACATCAAGACCATTGGTTTATTTAATACTAAAGCTGCTAACACCATTAAAACCTGTCAGATGCTTGTTGATTTACATGATGGTGAAGTTCCACAAGATAGAGCCTCCCTTGAAGCGTTACCTGGCGTTGGCAGAAAAACAGCGAATGTAGTATTAAATTCAGCATTTGGTCAGTTAAAAGATAATGAAGGCAATTACTTTATCGCCGTTGATACCCATATTCAACGAGTAGCAAATCGAACGGGCTTTGCTAAAGGTAAAACCGTTGAAGAAACTGAAAAAAACATCATCAAACTTACACCACGTAAAACTGAATTCTTTTTTAATTTACACCATTGGCTAATTTTACACGGAAGATACACCTGTACTGCCCGTAAACCTAAATGTGGTTCATGCATGATAGAAGATTTATGTGACTTCGGTTCAAAAGAAGACATGTAAATTCGTCAAAACAGTAGTGTGGTAAGTTGATAACGAAAGTCCCGCAAAATTTAGCTATTCACTTGGTCGATGCCCAAGTGAATATGCAAGCATTAGAATACTTACCAATATAAGCTAGCAACTTAGTACAAAGGGATTCTAAATAAGTCAGCAATGCCCTTTGTAACACCGTCAATCTTTTTAATATCCATTGGTACAATTAGCACTGTATCATCGCCTGCAATAGTACCTAATATACCAAAAGAGCCCTCCAATGAATCTAAGACACGAGCTATTATTGAAGCTCCCCCTGCTGCAGTTTTCAGTATAATTTGAGTGCCATTATTCTTAATATTCTTTGTTCTAATAGCACCTACTTTTGACTGAGATATATTTTCAAAGGAAAGCGCAATAAAGACATCAAAGTTATTAAACTTGAACAAGTAAAAAGTCACTATGGAGCAATAGCATTCCATGGACAAACAGCTGATTACTGTTCTTATCAAAATTACCAACTACAAATATATTAATCATTAAGTAAACGAACACAAGGATGTGCTCGTTTACCTGAGATCAAATACTGTAATTGTTATTTGAAAAGTTATTAACCAAAAAACCAACAGCAATTTCAGCCAAGTTATTACTTCATACTGTATTAACAGATTAAAGATCTAACTTATGTCCTGCATTAGCCACTTTCGCTTTAAGGTAATCTTTATTGCCATCTTTAACATGAGTTGAAGTATTAACTTCCTTCTCAACCGTCAAACCATAATCAGTCAAAGCTTTTGCTTTTATCGGGTTATTGGTCATTAGCTTTAGCGTGCTAATATTTAACGCTTCAAGCATCTGCCCTGCTTCAGTAAAATCCCTTAAGTCATCACCAAAACCTAAATGATTATTTGCTTGGTAGGTATTCATGCCTTGTGATTGAAGCTTGTAAGCATCAATTTTATTATATAACCCAATACCACGACCTTCTTGACGTAGATAAAGGATTACGCCACCTTCAGTTGCCATGAGGTTAATAGCTTCATCAAGTTGCTCACCACAATCACAACGAGAAGAATGAAATACATCTCCCGTTAAACATTCAGAGTGAATTCTTACCAGCGGCACTTTTTGGGACTTATCGACCAGCCCAAAAACTAAGGCAACATGCTCTTTATCTGTATTAAGTTCTTTAAATGACACCATTTCTGCTGGGATATCACTGTTAGCACCAACTTTTAATGAAATTCTTGTACGTACTTCAGCCATAACTACTACTTATCAACTTACTTAAATCAGTTGTTTATCTATTAATTATAGAGATTATACCCTAATCCTTTTTACTGGTATGACCTTTATATCAAAAATTTATACTTATCTATGCATACCACGCACAGGGTAATTATTAGCTGGCTCTCTTATCCAGCCTAATCCATTTACCAAGGCTTGCAATTCAGGTCGAACAAAGGGGTTATTAGAAATATCGACAACCTGAATTTTACCTTCACGATATACCTAAAAAACACCTGGTTCTGCGAAGGTATGGTCCGTTTCTTGAGGTGAGCGTAGGTCTGAAATATATAATCCTATAGTATACATTTGCTCAACGGTTAAACCATAGGTAAGTGGAAAACTCACATCCAGTTGCTCTATGTGACCTTCAAGCTGCGCTTTGCTATCACCTGACACTGCAACTAAGTCGACACCTATTGCCAATAACGCATCTTTATACTCTTCTAATTGATTTAAGTAGCATGTGCATAGTGGGCAATGATGTCCACGATAGACAACGACTAGCTGCCAGTCGGCATCATTTTTCTGTTTACCCAGTTGTACTGGTTCATCTGACAGTAAGGTCGCAGTTAACTCAGGAAAAGTGCTGACCGCATGTAGTTTATTTATGTGGGGGTTTAATGAAAAGCATTGTAGAAACAGATACTAAAGGCAGAAAAAAAGTTTTAAATGCCTGCACTGATCCCTGCGCCATCGAAAAAGGCATGTGTCTAATTGGCGGTAAATGGAAGATCTCTATTATTTATCGCTTAAAAGATGAGCCTGTTCGCTTCCACGATTTAACACGTATGCTTGGCGGTGCCAGTAAAAAAATGGTCGTTCAACGTGTAAAAGAGTTAGAAAGTGAAGGCATGGTACTGCGGAAAGTTATCAGTGATAGACCTGTCGCGGTAATGTATTAACTTACAGACTTTGGTAGAACCGCACTCAATATTTTAGATGACTTAAGAGTTTGGTCCGAGTCACATAAAATATAATATATGAGGTAGGGTAACGTTTGACTTATTTAGCACACTTATATCTTGCCCAACCTAATGCAGATTCTCATTTTGGTAACCTGCTAGGTGATTTTGGCGGTAAGGTGCATGCCAAGCAATTACCGACAACTGTACAAAATGGATTAGAAAATCATTATTTAGTTGATAGATTTACTGATAGCCATACCAGTGAAATACAGGCTAAACACCTGTTTTCACTTGCTAGAAAGCGTTTTGCTGGTATTGCACTAGATGTGCTTTTTGATCATTTTCTAATTCGCCATTGGTCACAATTTAATGAAGTACCATTAGTGCAGTTCAAGAAAAACAGCTATGCCCTGCTGAATGAAAACCTCAACATTATGCCAAATAAAATGCAGCAAGTAGTAATACGCATGAGCCAAAATGATTGGTTTAAGGAGTATGAAACTATTGAGGGTATAGGCTTTGCCCTAGATAACATTGCCAAACGTATTCGTTTTACTAATCAATTTAGTGGTAGCATTGAAGATATACGCCGCAACTGTGCTGAGTTAGAAGCAGTATTTCTAATATTTTTTCCTGAGCTGATTAATCATGTGTCTTCAAACAAACTAGAGCTCAAAGCATAACAAAGTTGTCTAATGCAACAATAGCCGCTATGAAACCTCTAGTTTAAAACCATGACTATTCTGCAATCCCTATTTACTCTTACTTTGCAATGGAATGTATGAATTTATTTAGCCAGCCTGTAGCTTTGCTTGGCTTATAATAAAGTGCAATAACTTCTTTGTTAACATGATGACAATCAATGACCTCAACAATATTTAAACCATACTGTTCTGCAATAAAATCCGGTACATAAGCAAGCGCATCACCTTGATTTACTAGCGACATAAGCACACTAAAGTCGTTGCAACGAAAACCAATAGTGCGTGGCATCTTTTCATCTTGCCATCCATCAGAGCCCACACCGCGTTTAATACCACAAAATGGCGATACACTTGGACAGGAAAAGATATAGTCCTGCAGCTGAGAACTATTAACTTTACCGTCTGGGTGATCGTTAAATAAAGTATGATTGGCCGCTGCGACCACTCTAAAAACAGTTTCCCCTAACACAACACTACTTAAGTCACTGTTATTACTTCGCTCTAATAACGCGAACTGGGTTGCTAATGCCATATGCATCATGCCATTTTCAACTTGATTAAGCGCCTGCCCTTCCCAATCAACTTGCAGGTTTATTTCACAATTCTCTTTTCCTAGCTTTTCAATAAGCTGAGGCAACCAATATTGCACCAATACCGATGGCCCTATGATGTTTACTTTAATCTTATTACTGAGACTGCCAAATTCACTTAGTACTTGATCAGACTCATGCACAATATGTTGGGCATATTGACGAAATCTTTCACCCTGTAGGTTAAGTATAATATTACGACCACTTCTATCAAAAAGTTGAGTATTGAGTTTCGTCTCCAAACGTTT
>Ga0209396_1002364_pt1 | contig 19856 bp, 21 predicted proteins | sample GOMGulsemesocosm_6_FD_184638 | JGI IMG/M metagenome (GOLD analysis project Ga0209396, IMG submission 184638) | Methane-oxidizing microbial communities from mesocosms in the Gulf of Mexico - GOM8C Gulf of Mexico (SPAdes) (version 2) | ecosystem: Environmental > Aquatic > Marine > Cold seeps...
ATGTAAAATTAACAGAGTTATTATTTATAAATATAGAGAAGGAGCACAAAATTTTTGACACTATTATTATTGGTGGTGGTGCAGCAGGATTAACCACCTCTATTTATGCTCAACGTGATCGTTTTGACACCTTAATATTAGAAAAATCTACTATTGGTGGAAATGCATTTTTAACGGAGAAAATTGAAAACTACCCAGGATTTCAATCCATTTCAGGCCCAAAATTAATGAGTAAAATGGAAGAGCAAGCCAAAACCTATGGAGCAGTTATAAAAACAGGAGAAGAAGTTGTTGATATAGAAAAGAAAGATGATTTGTTTTTGATAAAAACGAAAGGCACAACATATTTAGGGAAAAGTATTGTGTTGTCTACAGGCTCAACATATAGAAAACTTGACATTCCTAACGAAGAAGAATTAATTGGTTCTGGTATACATTTTTGCGCCACCTGTGATGGGGCTTTTTATAGAGACAGAGATATTATTGTAGTAGGTGGAGGGAATTCGGCATTAGAAGAAGGTGTTTTTTTAGCAGGTTTCTGTAAGAGTGTAAAAATTGTGCATCGATCAGAAAAATTTAGTGCTTCAGAGACCTATGTTGAAAAGCTTAAAACAATTGATAATATTTCAATACATATGAATAAATCGTCTTTAGAGTTTATTTCAGGTGAAAATGAAATGTTTAATGGCTTAAAAATAAAGGATAATAAGACCAATGAGGAATCAGTTTTAAAAGCAGATGGTGTATTCATTTTTATTGGTTTAATACCAAATACAAATTCGTTTAAAGGCATCATAGATTTAGATTCAAGAGGCTTTATTCAAACAACTGGTTTAGCAGAAACTTCGGTAAAAGGAATTTTTGCAGCTGGAGATTGTAGGGAAGGAGCTATCGCTCAAGTAGCTGCAGCTACAGGTGAAGGAGTATTAGCTAGTTACGGAATTAGAAATTATTTAAAATAACGGTAAAAGAAGAGTTAAATAAATGGTTAAGTAAGTTGATATATGACATTTAAGATAAAGGTTTTTATACTGTGTTTAATTCTAATTTTTGTAGGGATTCAATTTTATAGGCCAAATAAAAACCAGCAATTAGTAAGAACACTTGATGACTTTTTACTATATGAAAAAGCACCAAAAAATGTGGCTGATTTGTTGAAAAATTCATGCTATGATTGCCATTCTGAATTTACCAATTATAAGTGGTATCATAATGTTTCACCCTTATCATGGTGGATTGATAGTCATACTGAAAAGGGTAAAAAAAGTTTAAATCTTTCAAATTGGGCAGTAAAAGATGTTAGAGATAAAAGATCAATGTTATCAGCGATAGCCTATGATGTTAATGAAGAAATCATGCCCATAAACTCATATGTACTGCTTCATCCAGAAACGAAGCTTTCTGAAAAAGATAAAAAAGAAATTATGACTTGGTTGTATACCATAGAGGTAAATTAAATATGATTAAGAATATAATAGATGAATTACCTATTGGATTTTCAGAAGTTATTTACGCTAATAAAAAATATGGCGTTACAAAAACCGATTTTAATAATGGTAAAAGTGTAAAAGTATTTGCTGAAGAGTTAGGAGGGAATAATTTTATAAGTTTTAACTTTTATGTTACAAGTAATAACAAAACACTTTTGCCTTGTGAAATGTCCAAAGAAAAGGTAATGCATTTTTTAAAAAACTTAGAAATACTATGAATAAATTAGAGTTTAAAAACACACGTTTCAATCCAGATGTAACCCCTTTTCATGATTTGGCGAAACAAATGGCAAAAGCAGTTGGTTATACTGCAGAGTTAACTATAAATAAAAATATTGCTCAATTGCTGCGTTTACGAGTGTCTCAAAAAAATGAATGTGCATATTGTGTTATTTTACATGCAAAAACTGCTAGAGAAATAGGTATTTCTCAAGAAAAAACTGATAATATTTCTTCTTGGTGGAATAGTGAGTTATATTCAGATAAAGAAAAAGCATCATTGGCTTATTGCGATATTTTAACCGATGGAACACATAAGGAATTTCAAATATATCATAACAAATTAACTTTATATTTTAATGAGGTTGAAATTGCCGAGATTGCTGCAATTGTAATTAACATGAATTTATGGACACGTTTGAAATTAGCGCAAGGTGCTACACCTTACATAAAACCTGAAACTAATTAAGAATATGAAACTACAATTTAATAAATATTTATGTAGTTCTGTAGTTTTATTCTTCCTATCTTTTTCATCCTTTGCTCAAGAAGAACACAAACAAAAAGAAGAACACAAACAAAAAGAAGAACATGATGAACAAAAGGAACCAGGATGGGAGTTGATAACATCAGGTCTTTTTATATACACTCCAGAATCTGGAGATGTAGATCCTGCAATAGAGATTCATTTGACATATTGGACCAACCATAAATGGGCTTTTGGTGCTGGGTATTCAATGGTTTTTGAAAAAGAAGGGGAAACTGGTCACGAACTGACAGGATTAGTAAGTTACCGTCCTTCGAAGTTTTTAACGGTAAATGTTGGCCCTAGTTTTTCAATACCGAATTCACATAAAGATCTTGAGGTTTCTGCTTATACAGAAGGGGAATTTGCATTTGATGTAGGAAGTGTACACATGGGACCAACAGTAGGTGCACTTGTAGGAGAAGAATTTAGGTTTTTCGGAGGCTGGCATTTTAGCTACGAATTCTAATCTTTTGAAAGGGTTTATTACAATAGAGGAATAAAAAAATCTATAGATGTTTGGTCCTTTTCTAAAATTAACAATTGCAATTATATGTATAGTGATACAGAATATTGAAACTAAACGAATGCTAAAAACCATGAATGTATAAACGCACAAGTACTACAGATTAAACAATACCTATAAAACATCTTTGGGTATTTACATAATAGAGAATTATAGCTATAAAAAGGGATATACAGCATTGAAAACAACTATAGTACATTCGAACCTTAATGTTCCGCATTATGTAACTTTGCTTTGTAAAAGCGAAGTTAATTTCTCAATAATTTTCTTCAAAAAAATAATACTAAAGCTTCTTTTATGTTGGTAATGGAACACTTTTTACACGAAACGACGAAAGGAGGGAAATACAAAAAGTGTGGAATGGCATTTAAGTTACTTATATTGTTTTTAGAAAAACATGTACTTATGGCTTTAATTTAGAATTATATTTTACTATCAATTGATAGATGAAAATCAAGTAAACTTCTATAATAAACTAAAGATTATCTATAAAACTATAACACTAATATTCTTTGTAGTATTTTAGTTTTTTAAAACCAAGAATTGAAAAATAGATACCTAAAAATATTATTGCATTTCTTTCTATGGTTGCTTTTGTTTCTATACCCAATCGCCTCATTAGATAGTCAATACCTAATTTATAGAAATTGGTTGTCTTTAGTTAGTATTTTTATAGCCTTTTACTTTAACTATTTTATTTTAGTTGATAGTTACTTCTTAAAAAAACAAAAAAACCTCTTTTATATTTTAAATGTAATACTTATTGTCTTTTTATATCTGTTAATTAGCTACATAGTAGGTTTTTATATATTTCATCCATCACATAATGGACAACCCATTAGAGAGATTAGAAGTGGTGCTATGACTACAGTTCAAGTAGTTTTACCAATAATTTTAAGTATTGGTATGTGTGTTGGTTTAAAAGTTAATACTAGATTGAATAAAAATAGATTACTGTTACAAGAGGTAAAACAAGCACAATTAAATGCAGAGATAAAGTATTTAAAATATCAAGTACAACCACATTTCTTATTCAACACTTTAAACAATATATATGCATTAATTGATAATTCTCCTGAAATAGCAAAACAATCCATACACACAATGAGTAAAATGATGCGCTATTTATTGCATGACGCTTCAAATAATAAAGTTCCGTTGGTAAAAGAAATAGAATTTTTAGAACGTTATATAGATTTAATGCAATTACGAGTATCTTCTAATTTATCATTAGAAAAAAAATTTCCAATTGTTAATCAGCCTATAAAAATAGCACCGTTACTATTAATTACTTTTATTGAAAATGCTTTTAAACATGGCATTGATGCGATAAAAAACAGTCATATTAGAATAGATTTAGAAATTGAAAAAGACCATATAAAATATGAAGTTATTAATTCTTATTTTCCTGAAAAAGAAAAAGTTACTGATTCTGGAATTGGATTAGAAAACTTAAAAAAAAGATTAGAATTATTATATCCTAATAATTTTCAATTGATTACAAATGAAGTAAATAATGAATATTTGGCAACATTAATCCTTAATTTAAAAAAATGATGATCTCTTGTATTTTGATTGATGATGAGCCTTTAGCACTTAATTTGTTAAAAGGTTATGTAGAATCTACACCTTTTTTAAAGTTAATTGCGGTTTGCAATAATGCGATTTCAGCTTTTGAAATATTAGAAAAAGAATCCGTAGATCTAATTTTTACAGATATTCAAATGCCCAATTTATCTGGAATGGAATTTTCTAAAATGATTTTAAACAACAAAGCTAAAATTATTTTTACCACAGCTTTTGAAGAATTTGCCCTAGAAAGTTATAAAGTAAACGCTATAGATTATCTAGTAAAGCCAATAAGTTATCCCGAGTTTCTCACTGCAGCCAATAAAGCAAGGCAGCAAATACTTCAAAATTCAAATCAAACACCTATTGATGACTATATTTTTATAAAATCAGATTATAAATTAATGAAAATTGATTTAAAAGATTTGATTTATGTAGAAGGACTCAAAGATTATTTAAAATTTTATACCGTTAATTCTGAAAAGCCAATTCTTACCTTGAAAAGTATGAAATCTTTAGAAGAAGAGTTGTCAAAAAAACAATTTATGCGTGTACATCGTTCTTTTATGGTAAATTTAAAGAAGATAACTACTGTAGAGCGTAATCGTATTGTTTTTGGAGACAAATACATTCCTGTTTCAGAAAAATATAAAGAAAATTTTCAAAAATTTATTTCTACTGATTTTTCATAATAGACAAAATCTTCTAGAACGTCTATAAAACTTCCGAGTAGGTCTATTTCATTTTAATAAGAAGACAAGTTTATTCAATTTTGATGTATTCATTTTAAAATATACATCCATGATTAGAGTATTTATTTTTTTAATAATCTTTATTGCAACAAGCTTGCAAGCACAAACTACTAATGAAAAGATTGAAACTATGATGCAAAAACATGTAGAACTAGATCAATTTTCAGGAACTGTCCTTTTAGCAAAAAAAGGCAAAATATTATATGCAAAAGCTTTTGGGGAAGCCAATAAAAGTTACGATATAAAGAACAATTTAGATACCAAGTTTAACATAGCTTCAATGGGTAAAATGTTTACAGGTGTATCTATCTTACAATTAGAAGAACGTGGTAAATTAAAATTGACAGACCCTGTTATTAAGCATTTAAAAGATTTCCCCTTTGGAAATAAAATAACTATTTATCATTTACTGTCTCATACTTCAGGTTTAGGCAATTATATGGGACATAAAGTATATAGAGAAAATAGAGGAAAACGTTACGTTATCAATGATTTAATACCTTTTATTTACGAACAAAAATTAGAGTTTGACATCCCTGGAAAACAATTTGCATATTCTAATTCTGGAATGGTAGTGCTAGGAGCAATAATTGAAAAAATATCTGGTAAGCCTTATTCTGAATATATTACTCAAAATATTTTTATTCCTGTAGAAATGAATAATACACAAATGAGATTTTGGGATGATGTTGTAGAAAATAGAGCATTAGGATATATAAAATCGATATCAGGGAACTACACAAATACAATCTATACAAATAGTTCACCACAATCTGATGGTGGAATTTTATCTACAGTTAAAGATATGTTGAAATTTGACCAAGCATTATATACTTCATTACTAATTAATGAAAATTCCAAAAAGAAATTATTTACCAATGTAATAGCAAAAGTAACTTATGGTTTGGCATTTCAGGTAGAAAACAAAAATGATAATAGAGTAGTAGGTCACGGAGGAGGACTGCCTGGGTTTTCGTCATATTTTTCAAGATATTTAGAAGACAAATACACCATAATTTCGCTATCTAACTACGATATGATATCTAGAAACATTGTATACTATATTGAAGATATCTTGTATAATAAAGAATATCAATTACCAAAAGAGAGGTTGCGTTTTTTTATTTATCGTAATAAAAGTAAAATTAAATCTTTTAGCAAATTTCAGGATATAGCAACATTTATTAATCAAAACAAATATTCGCTTCCTCATCCTCAAAGATTAAACTTAATTGCTTATGAGTTTATGAGAGAAAAAGATACTGAATTCGCTATAAAACTATTTAAATTAAATGCTCACTTGTTTCCAAATGAGGCAAATATGTACGATAGTTTAGGCGAAGCATACGAAAATGCTAAACAATATGATTTGGCTCTAAAAAACTATAAAAAAGCAGTTGATGTAGCTAAAAAGCATTCACATAGATTATTAAATTCATTTACAGCCACTCTAGAAAGGTTTGAGAAATTACACAAATAATAAATATGACTAGTATTATTAACAAATCAAACGTAACAGGTTATTTACTTGATTTAATTATCTATATAGCAATCATGTTTTTAATTAGGGAAACTTCTATTCCTAATTCACATTATTTGGTTACTGGGTTTTTATATTCAGGAACTACTTTATTATTAGCCACTTGGATGATGAAAAGGCGTGGTGTTACATGGAAATCTATTGGGTTAAGGATACCAAATAATATTCCAAAGACATTCTTAAAAGCTGGAGTTATATTTATAAGTATCATTGCTACGTTGCTGGCATATAATCTTATTCAAAATGTTTTTTCTATACCTGATGATACAACCCCTAAGGAGAATGTTGGTTTGCATTCTTCAGTAGAAGGCGTTAATTATCTCAATTTTTTTACTGTTCTCATTTTTGTTTGGTTGCAATCTGCTTTAGAGGAATTATTAGAACGTGGTTTTTTAATTACTTGGATAGAAGGTTTACTGTCAAATGTAAAGTTTAGAACAGCTATAGCTATAATAATCCAAGCTTGTATTTGGGGTTTTAGGCATTCTTATGATATTTCCGAACGTTCTATTACTGTAGCTCTCATTGGAATTATTATGGGAATTGCCTATGTGAAACTTGACAGAAACTTATGGCCAGTCATTATAGCGCATTGTGCTATGAATACGATGTCTTTTTTTTAAAACTAAAAGTGAAAACCACCCCAAAAATTGAAGATAACGAAGAAGTGAGTTACAATGCTTTCTAAAATATAGTGATTAAGCCGTACATTGTTTCCAAAATTATATGCAGCCTTGAATTTTTGTTTCTTTTGTTTCAAGACAAAAGAAAATGAAGATTTCTTTAAAAGTTATTGTAGTAACGAGAATATAGCAAGTGTATAGAAATTTTAAAGCTTATGTGCCAAGTCACTACATTTATTACTTGAAACGATTCAAATAATGAATGGTAATTTCTTTTCATACTTTATTTCTATTTATTATAAATTATATTGTTATTTAGCTTAAAATATTTCTGCTTTATATGAAACAATTCTACATAACAACGCTATTTTTCTTATCTTTTATTACATCTCTATTAGCGCAAAATAAAGTTATTGATAGCTTGGAGAATGAATTAAAAGTTCATCAAAGAAAGGATACAATCCGAGTTAATACACTTAATTATTTAGCCTTTTATAATTATAGAAATAACCCACCTCAAGCTATAGAATATATTGAAGAGGCATTAAAATTAGGTAAAGAACTACAAGTTGTTAAGTTTATTGCAAAGAGTCACTATATAAAAGCTGCTATTTATACGGAACAGGTTAATTTTAAAGTTGCAATTGATAATTTTGATCGGGCTATACAACTTTATATCTCTTTAAAGGATTCAACAAACTTAGCAAAATGCAAAAACGGTTTAGGAGTATTACATTCTTATCAAGGAGACTTGACGCAAGCTTTAAAGTATTATGAAGAGTCATTAGCTATTAAAGTAAAACTTGGTATAAAAAAAGGGTTGGATGCGAGCCTTTATAATATTGGAAATATTTATTTAGACACTGGAGATTATAAAAATGCTTTAGTAAATTTTAATCAAGCCTTAGAAATAAACAGAAATAGTAATGATTCACTTGGTATACTTAACAATTTAAATTCAATTGCAGGTGTACATTACGAGCAAGGTAATTACCCTTTATCGTTAAATTATCATAACCAATCTTTACAAATAGCCAAAAAAAGTAAAGACTCTATAGGTGTTTTTCAATCGTTTATCAATATAGGAAATGTGTATAGACATCAAAATTTAAATGATAAAGCATTAAAATATTACAATAAAGCGCATGCTATAAATAAAGCTAAATACAATGTTAAAAATATAACAGCATTAAAAAATAATATTGCTGGTATTTATTATGATGAGGAAAAGTTTAATAAAGCGATAACTTATTTTAAAGAATCTATTGTACTTAGTAGAAAAATTAATGACAACGTAAATTTAGCCACAGCACTAAATGGGCTTGGTTTTATATATTTTGAAACTAAAGATTATGTAACAGCTTTAAGTTATTTTGAAAATGGAATGAAAATTAATATGTTAATTAACCATCCATATGATTTATCAGATTCTTATCAAGGTTTAGCAAACACTTATTATGGTATGCATAAATATGATTTAGCGTTAGAAAATGCTAAAAAATTAGCTGATTTATCAGAAAAACATAATATCTTGAAGCATAAAAAAAATGCTTTCAGTTTACTTTCTAAAATATATAAAACAACTGGTGATTATAAAAAAGCATTAGAAAGTCATCAACAGTTTAAAATATTTAACGACAGCCTTTTTAATAAAGAAAATATTGAAAAAATTACTCAATTAGAATATGATTACAAATACAAGAAAGCATTAGATTCTGCTAGTATTAGAGAATTAAAATTAACCCGCACAGTTATGACTACTTCTCAAAATTTAGAAAAATCGCAACGTAATTTGCTTCTTGGTGTAATTGCTTTTTTGGCAATTGCATTAATTATGGGGGGTATTATATTCTTTTTAAAATTAAGGAATGAAAAATCTAAAACTCAAAATATCGTTATTGAACAAAAACTATTACGTTCACAAATGACACCTCATTTTATTTTCAATTCATTGTCAGTATTACAAGGTATGATATTAAATAAAGAAGAAAAAAATGCTATTTCATACCTTTCTAAGTTTTCAAAACTTCTTAGAACAATTTTAGAAAACTCACGTCATAAAACTGTAGCACTATCAGAGGAATTGTCTGCTATAAATGATTACATGGCGCTTCATAATTTAGATGTAACTCCGCCTTATAAATATAATCTTACAGTTGCTTCAGATATTGATAAATCAGTAGTTAAAATACCACCAATGCTTATTCAGCCATTTATAGAAAATGCAATAGAACATGCATTTCCAAACATAAAAGAAGATAAAAAAATTAATGTAGAACTCATTTTTAGAGACAGCAAATTAGTGTGCACCATTGCTGATAATGGTATTGGTTTAACTCTAGGTAATAAGGAAAGTCATAAAAGCAAAAACTCATTAGCTACTAAAATTACCTCAGAACGATTAAAAATGTTATCCAAAGACTTTAAGGGTCAAGGTACTGTTCGTATAAAAAACAGAAAAACATATGGAGAACAAGGAACATTAGTTACTTTAGTTATTCCTTATAAAATTGACTCGGTATAAATGAAAGCATTAATAATAGAAGATAAAGAACATATTAGAAAAGCTTTACTACATTTATTAACATTAATTGGTAGTGAAATTAGTGTAGTCGGTGAGTGTGAATCTGTTAAAGAGGCTGTTGTAGTTGCTAATGCTTGTAAACCAGATCTAATTTTTTTAGATATTAATCTAACAGATGGTACAGGTTTTGATTTTTTAGACCAAACAGAATACCTAGATTTTAAAGTAATCTTTATCACAGCTTATGAAGAATATGCTTTACAAGCTTTAAAAATTGGTGCTGTAGATTATTTATTAAAACCTGTAGATATTGAAGAGCTTGAGGTTGCTCTAAAAAAGATTAGTAATTTGTCTGTAGCCACTCAAAAGCAACAAATAAAAAAGGTCAAAAAAGTATTAAATAATGAAGGAGAGACCCTAATTTTATCTCTTCAAGATACATTTCAAGTTATAGATCTAAAAGATTTAATGTATTGTGAATCTGATAAAGGATATACCACTTTTTATTTAAATAATGGCAAAAAACATTTAGCCTCAAAACCTTTAAAAGAATATGAGGGGCAGTTAATTCAGCATTCATTTACAAGACCACATCAATCTTTTATAGTCAATTTAAAGTTTATTGAAAAATATGACAAATCTGGAACCATTTACTTAAAAAATGGAATAAAAATACCAGTATCTACGCGTAAAAAAGATAGCTTTATAACTCGACTCTTTAGTTGGGATAAAGAATAAAAAATCAATACAGTACGTTTATTAACGTAAACACAACACTTATATCTTCAACTTACTCAAAAATAGATTCACTATTTATTAATAGTTAAATACGCTGTAATTTTATCAAAAGTAAGCATTATGTTAATGCTATAAACTGATGATAATTATGAGAAAAAGTAAACTATTAACAACTGTCATATTAATTTTTACCTTAATTTCTTGTGGAGGTAATTCTTCTACTAGTCATCCAGCAACCGCAGATGGATTTTCAAAAATAGAGAAAGAAATTAAAAACAAATTTGGAGACAATGCTTATTTCACAGATTTAACCATTGCCTACAGTAAAACTATTGGTAATATTATTAATGTAACCGCTACCGATACCCCAGAATCCTTAAAAATGGGGGAGTGGAATCAAATACAAGGAACCTGGAAGCAAAATTCTGCCATTTCGCTAGAAGTTCCAGTAGGAAGCAAAGCAGCAAACTTTATGTTTCAATTAAATGAGAACATCAATCTTTCAAAATTGGGTGAATTAGTAGAGAGTTCAAGCAAAGAATTAACCGCTAAAAAAGGGTTGAAAAACCCAATGCTATATATGGCAATGGTAAAATTTCCAGATAACGGAAACCTATCTAAAACAGAATATACTGTAATGTTAAAGGCCGAAACTGGTGGGACCACTTTTACCTTTTCTTATAACCTAAATGGTGAGCTTATTAAAATGGATTATTAAATTTTTAATCAATACATACAAATTAACCTTTGAACTAAACAACATGAAAAAAATGAAAAACACACTTAAATTATCAAATCTATTTGCTTTTATAGTATTACTAACAGCATTTTCGTGTAATAGCGATGATGAAGGAAATAGTATAATTAATGCAATACAACTTCAAGATTTAACAGTAAATATAGATGAAAACCCAACTAATGGGCAAGTTGTTGGTATGGTAACAACTACACAAACAGTTGGAGGAGGAACTTTGGTATTTAGTATAACATCCCAAACACCAACAGGAGCACTAAGTATAGACGCAAGTACTGGGGAATTATCCGTTGTTGATGCTATGTTATTTGATTTTGAAACAAATCCTGTAATAACAGCAACTGTTTCAGTTGATGGAGCTGTAAACACAGGAGCAATTACCATCAATCTTACTAATATAAATGAAATTGGAGATTTTAACTATGGAGGCGTTGTTTTTTGGATTGACCCTACAGACAGTAGCAAAGGACTAGTATGTGCAGTAACAGATCAAAGCTCAAGTATTAGGTGGCATAATACAACACAACCTTCTATTACAGGGACAACTAGTGAAAGTATACAAACAGGATCAACTAATACTGATTTAATTATTGCTAGTTTAGGTAGTAGTCATGCTGCTGGTGTGGCAAGAGCATACAATGGTGGTGGTTTTAACGATTGGTTTTTACCAAGTGTAGATGAGTTATATGAAATGGGTAATAATAGAACTGTTATCAACACTATAGCAGCTGCTAATTCAGGAACAGATCTTGTTGCTTCTCCTGCTAACGTGTCTAATGGTTATTGGAGTAGTTCACAACAAACTGTTAGTAACAGTGTATTTCTTGTAAATCTTTTATCAGTTAGTAAAAATGGTGCTTTTGCTACTAACTTTGCAAGTGTTCGAGCAGTAAGGGCGTTTTAAAAATTAAAAACTAAATAATTATGAAAAAAATAATACAAACATTAGGAGTTTTTCTATTAATGATTAACTCATTATCAGCTCAAGATTGTGAAATGTTTCCAAGCCATTCAAAATACGTGCTATCTGGTAACTTTACGCAGAATAATTCAAATGATTATTTAATCAATGATATTGTAATGTTAAATAGAATTCCTGAATCTTATGAGGCTTTTACAGTTGATTTACTTACAAGTGATGGTAGTGGAGAAAGGATTTTGCAAAAAAATCCAAACTTGATTTATTATGATTTAGAAAATGTTAATGGTAGAATGGTTCGAGGTGATTTTGATCAAGATGGCCATATAGATGAATTTATTTTAATTAATAAAACTGGTATTTCTAGTATGCGTTTCGATCTTTTTCAAAGTAATGGAGCTTCCCAGCCTACTTTTACTCAAAGCAGTGTATATTCTTTGAATGGATATGACCCTGATAAAATAACAGGAAGAGTCGTTTCTGGTGATTTTGACGGAGATGGCTATTGGGATGATATTGCTGCTTTTTATGATTATGGAAATGGAGAAACAAGGATTCATACTTTTCGTTCTAACGGAAGTACATTTGTTTATTCAAGTAGTGTAGGATGGTGGAATAGTACAGGTTATTCGGCTGATAAAATTACTCATCGTGTAGTCTCTGGAGATTTTGATCACGATGGTAAAGTAGATGATATTGCTGCTTTTTACGATTATGGAAATGGAGAAACTAGAATTCATATTTGGTTATCAGACCAAACTAGTTTTCATTATCAAAGTTCATATGGATGGTGGAATGCGAATGGATATACAGCTAATAAGGTAACAGGACGTATAATTTCATTAAACATAGATCGTGATGGGCATAATTATGATGATATTGCTGTATTTTATGATTATGGCCCAGGAGATTATAAATTACATGTTTTTGAATCAAATGGTAGTTCTTTTGAATACTCTAATGGGCCATCAGGTTGGTGGAATTCAGGTTCAGAATACTTGATTGCATCTCATGCTTTTACAATGTTTGGAAAACTAGTAGAAATAGATTCAAGAAGCTGGCCATCTCAAGGAAAACCCTCAGACATTATAGTTTTTAACGCTATTATGCCTATTTCTAATAATGATTATGTTTATGATAGGTATCAATTTTGGAAGTCAAAAAAAGCAATAAAAGGTAGAAAAATGGTCTACTCTACACCAAAATATTGTGAATCTAAAAGTCTTAATGAAGAGGTAGATATTGAAGAAATTAGTGCGTACCCAAACCCTACAGAATCAGCTACAATAATAGAAATTCCAGAATCATTAATTGATGATACTTCAAGAATAGAAATTCATGATTTATTTGGCAGGTTAGTCTTTTCTGATGATATAATATCTTCTACAATAAAAATAGACTTGTCTAAGGAAAAACAAGGGATATACTTAGCAAAAGTAATAGGAAGAGTAAATAGTAATATACTTAAAATAGTGAAAGAATAAATGCCCAAACATTATTGTCAATTAAACCAAGGGCTAACTCAAAGTAACATTAATGTTTGACTGAAGAAATATAAAAATTGGTATAAATAATTTAAAACTATCAATAGTTAAAAAATAATGATAAATTATGGTTTCAAATGGCTAGTTAGTAACATTCTTACAATTCGTGTATTTTAAAAATACTGAACCAAAAGTTTACTACTTTATAATTTTATTCAAAAAATATTTACTGAAAACTTCTTTTTACGTATGTAATGAAGTGCTTTTTACACAAAACGACGAAAGGAGGGGAGTGTAATGTGTGTGGAATGGTAAAACAACCTTATGTAACTTTTGTTACAAACAAAACCTTTAAGTTTGAGTACCTTTGAAAAGGAGCTTTTACCCCCAAAAAAAGAACCAAGATATAAAGACGATACCATAATAGTATCGTCTTTCTTTTATAGCTTAACCTATTTCTTCAAAAATAATGCTATAGTTTGTGCCCTTTTTATCTTTAACCTTTTCAATACTACCTTTCAATTGAGATATTAATCGCTCAATAAGTTTTAAGCCAAGAGAATTAGTATTCTTAAAGTTAATTTCATCAGGAAATCCAACTCCGTTGTCACCAACTAAAGCATTAAATTTATTGTTGCTATTTTCTGACATTTCTATATAGATAAGTCCATTAGAGTCATTTAATACACCATATTTTAAAGAGTTTGTGATGACTTCATTCAAGAGTAATCCTAGTGGAATTGCCGTGTCTACGGTTAGGTTGATTTTTGGTGCGTTTATTTTAAATTCTATATTATGTTCTTCCCCTTTCATTGAAACAATTAGTTCTAAAGCAAGCCTTTTAATATATTCTCCAAAGTTTATTTTTGTTATATCATCAGACTTGTACAGCATTTCGTGGATTAAAGCCATCGATTTAATTCTGTATTGACATTTATTGAACAGCATTTTTGAATCTACATCATCAATGTACCTTCCTTGTAATCTTAATAAACTTGTAATTACCTGTAAATTATTTTTTACCCTATGATGGATTTCTTTTAATAACATCTCCTTGTCATTAACTAAAGTATTCAATTCTGTATTTTTACTAATAAGCTCTTTGTTAATACTCTCAATATGGTCTAAGTAGTGGTTATTTAATTTATTGACTTTAGTACCTACAATATAAGAAATTATCCCTAGGACAATTGGAGCTGTATCAATAATCCACATTAATGGAAAGTCTTTATGAATATTGTCAAGAGTAATTGTTTGGTTTTCTGGATAAAGAAAACAAATACATATAATAATTGCTAGAGCGGGGAAAAATAACCCCACAAGTACTCCTTTAATCACATAAGGACCTACGATTCTTTTGTGTTTCATTAATCAAATTGGTTAGAGTATGTTAAGTTACCACTATTTTTTAATAGATTGAATATGTTTCATTTTAACCCTTTGAATATATATTACATATAATTAGGGGTATAGTAGTGAATAACTTAGAGTATATTGGTATTTTAAATGCTTTGTATCAAAAGTTACTTAAAAAGAGATTAAAAGATTATAGATTTGTATTTATAAAATATTAAGAATGGATTTAATAAACCAACCTCTGCCGTGGTATGTAGCAGGACCTCTAATAGCTATAACAATGTTATTGTTAATTTTAGTTGGAAAGAACTTTGGAATGTCGTCCAATTTAAGAACGATATGTACCGCATTAGGTGCTAATAAAACTTGTGATTTCTTTTGTTTTGACTGGAAAGGTCAACGATGGAACTTATTAGTAGTGTTTGGAGCTATTATAGGGGGGGGTATTGCTTTTAATTATATGTCTGGAGGAAATGCTCCTGAAATAAGCCAAGAGATTATAAACGAGCTTAAAACATTGGGCTTTGAGAGTGCTGGAAATAGCTATCTACCTGTAGAATTATTTGGAAAAGGCGTTTTTAGTTCAGTAAAAGGCATCTTTATTTTATTAATAGGAGGGATTTTAGTTGGTTTTGGAGCAAGATATGCAGGAGGTTGCACTTCTGGACACGCCATATCGGGTTTAAGTAATTTACAACTGCCTTCGCTTATTGCTGTCATTGGCTTTTTTATTGGTGGTTTAGCAATGGTACATTTAATATTTCCTTTAATTTTTTAAGTCTATGAAAAGTATAGTATATCTAGTTATTGGAATATTCTTCGGTATGGTAATGCTTAAATCAGAAGCAGCTTCTTGGTTTAGAATCTATGAAATGTTTCAGTTTAAATCATTCCATATGTATGGAATTATCGGTTCTGCTTTAGCGCTTGGAGTTGTTTTTATTCAATTGATAAAAAGATTTAAAATTAAAACCTTTAACGGTGAGCAAATACATTTTTCAGATAAGAATAAAAGTATTTATCGCTATCTTTTTGGAGGTGTTGTATTTGGTTTAGGTTGGGCATTAGCTGGAGCTTGCCCTGGTCCTATGTTTACATTGCTAGGAGCTGGGTTTTTACCAATTATCATAGTTATTGTAGGAGCATTATTAGGGACGTGGATCTACGGTTTATTAAAAGATAAGCTACCTCATTAATTTGAAAAGAAATTGATTAATTTTATAGTATGATTCAAGAATTAAAAGATAATTATGGATACTTATTTGAAGATGAACTGCTAAATGAAATTAATCAAGTAGGGACACTTAAAGATGTAGAAGAAGGAATTAAGATAATGGATATTGGGCAATACATACGTTCAATGCCTTTATTAATAAGTGGCGCAATAAAAATATTGCGTGAAGATGATAATGGAGATGAATTACTCTTGTATTTCTTAGAAAAAGGAGATACTTGTGCTATGACTTTATCTTGTTGCTTAGGGGACACTAAAAGTGAAATCCGAGCTATTACAGAATTAAATACAAAGTTAATAATGATTCCTATTCAGAAAATGGAAGAATGGACGGCTAAATATAAAAGCTGGCGTAATTTTGTTTTTGACAGTTACCATAATCGGTTAATGGAAATGCTAACTACAATTGATAGTATAGCATTTATGAAAATGGATGAGCGCTTATTAAAATACCTGAAAGACAAAGTGAAAGTAACTAAAGAGGATGTTGTAAAAAGTACACACCAAGAAATAGCTTATGAGTTACATACTTCACGAGTGGTAATTTCTAGGTTGTTAAAAAGTTTAGAAAATCAAGGAAAAATTGAACTTCACAGGAATTATATAAAAATAATTTCTCTTTAAATATAGCAGTGTAACTTTTGTTACTGCACAACTTATAGCTTCATAGTATTTTTACACTCGACAAGTAAAAGATTATTATGGAGCTATTTGAATTTATAGGATATACAAGCGCAATGATTATTGGTGTCTCGTTGGGGTTGATAGGTGGTGGAGGTTCTATCTTAGCTGTACCAGTATTAGCATATTTGTTTTCTATTGAAGAAAGAACTGCTACAGCTTATTCTCTTTTTATTGTTGGGGCTAGTGCATTAATAGGTGGTTTAAAGCAACATTTAAAAGGGTATGTAGATTGGAAAACCGTTGTTGTTTTTGGAGTACCAGCTATTATTGGTGTTTCTGTTGTTAGAAAGTTTTTAGTTCCAATTTTACCCGATACATTATTTACAATAAACCATTTTGAGTTCACTCGCCGTATGGCAATGTTTGGATTATTTGCAGTCCTGATGATTCCTGCTGGATTTTCAATGTTAAAAGGCAAAAGAACAGCTCCAAAATCTAGCGTTGTAAAATATAACTACCCATTAATTCTTTTAGAAGGTATAATAGTTGGTGCTATAACTGGTTTAATAGGTGCTGGAGGAGGTTTTTTGATTATTCCTGCGTTAGTGATTTTGGCTAATATTGAAATTAAAACAGCTATTGGGACTTCGTTAATTATTATAGCTGTTAAATCACTTCTTGGCTTTTTTATTGGAGATGCTTTTTCAATGGATATTAATTGGTCTTTTCTATTCACATTTACAATACTCTCTCTTATAGGAATATTTATAGGAAGTTATTTAGGCAACTTTATTAATGGGAAAAGGCTAAAAAAGAGTTTTGGTTATTTCATATTTGTGATGGCTATATTTATTTTCTATATGGAGTTTTTTATCTAAAATAAAAAAGTCATATGTAACTATTGTTACTGTGTAAGAGTACTTTAAGTAATAACTTTGGGTATGAAAATAGAACAAATATACACAGGCTGCTTAGCACAAGGAGCGTATTATATAGAGAGTAATGGAGAGGTAGCAATTATTGACCCACTACGAGAAGTCAAGCCTTATATAAAAAGAGCAAAAGAAGACAACAGCACAATAAAATACATTTTTGAAACACATTTTCACGCAGACTTTGTTAGTGGGCATACAACACTATCAAAAGAAACAGGAGCTTCAATTATTTATGGTCCAAATGCAGAGACTACATTTGATAGTGTTATAGCAACTGATGGGCAAGAATTTAAACTAGGAGAAATTACTATTACAGCTATTCATACTCCTGGTCATACTATGGAGAGTACTACTTATCTATTGAGAGATAAAAACGGAAAAGATTACGCCGTTTTTAGTGGAGACACCTTGTTTTTAGGAGATGTTGGTAGACCAGATTTAGCACAAAAAATAGGAAGTATAACTGCTGAAGACTTAGCAGGTTTTCTATTTGATAGTCTGCGTAATAAAATAATGCCATTAGCTGATGATGTTATTGTATATCCTGCACACGGCGCTGGTTCAGCTTGTGGTAAGAATATGATGAAAGAAACAGTAGATACTTTAGGGAATCAGAAAAAAGTTAACTACGCTTTACGTCCAGATATGACTAAACAGGAATTTATTGCTGAAGTTACTGATGGATTATTGCCTCCGCCACAATACTTCCCATTAAATGTAAAAATGAATAAGGAAGGCTATAGAGATATTGATGATGTATTAAAAAGAGGAACACAAGAACTTTCGGTTTCTGAATTTGAAAATATAGCTAATCAATCTGATGCTGTGATCTTAGATGTAAGGCATCAAAATGATTTTGCTAAAGGACATATCCCAAGTTCAATATTCATTGGTTTAGATGGTAGTTTTGCACCTTGGGTTGGGGCATTGATAGGTGATGTTATGCAACCTATTATATTAATAATACCAGATGGACGTGAGGAGGAAGCGGTTACTAGATTATCAAGAGTAGGGTTTGATAATACTTTGGGGTATTTAAAAGGTGGCTTTGAGTCTTGGAAAAAAGAAGGCAAAGAGTATGATGTTGTTGACTCAATTACAGCAAAAGATTTCAAACATATTTCTTATAACGAAGAGTTTCAAATATTTGATGTTCGTAAAGAGTCAGAGTATTTGTCTGAAAGTGTTTTAAACGCAACCAATACTCCTTTGAGTTTTATAAATGAGTATTTAGCTGAATATCCTAAAGGTAAAAACTTTTATATACACTGCGCTGGAGGATATAGAAGTATGATAGCAGCATCTATTTTAAAGAGCAGAGGCATTCACAATATAATTGATATACAAGGTGGTTTTAAAGCCATTAAAGATGCTGGAGTAAAGGTTTCTGATTTTGTATGTCCATCAACATTATAATTAATTTAATATGAATATTATGACAAGTTTAAATGTAAGTGAATTTCATCAAGGAATTAAAAAACACTCAATAATTATTGATGTAAGAACAGAAAGAGAATTTGACGAAGGCTTTATAAAAGGTGCATTTAATTTTGACTTCTTTAAGAACGATTTTTTAGATAATTTTAAAGAACTCAAAAAAGAAGAGCCATTATATTTATATTGCAGGAGCGGTAAAAGAAGTTATAATGCATTACAGAAATTAGCAGCATTAGGTTTTAGTAAAATATACGACTTAAAAGGTGGTTATATATCTTGGAAACAAAATTTTTAATTATGAAAAACATACTTACAATATGCGTTATGTTTCTATTAGGATTATCTGTATTTGCTCAAAATGGCATTTCTAATCCGAGTTTTGAAAAAATGCTTGATACAATAATAAAACCTGTGTGTTGAAAGCGGCTTCTTTTTAAGGAGTTTCTTTTCTTTTTATATTGGCTCACAAACCCAATTTTCCTTTCACAAAGTCTTTTACTATAAATAACAGTGCTATTACTATCTTTGTTAATATGATTAAAGCAATACTTATTGATGATGAACAAAGTGCAAGAAATGTACTTACAAATTTATTAGAGAGGACTT
>Ga0209396_1002367_pt1 | contig 19826 bp, 18 predicted proteins | sample GOMGulsemesocosm_6_FD_184638 | JGI IMG/M metagenome (GOLD analysis project Ga0209396, IMG submission 184638) | Methane-oxidizing microbial communities from mesocosms in the Gulf of Mexico - GOM8C Gulf of Mexico (SPAdes) (version 2) | ecosystem: Environmental > Aquatic > Marine > Cold seeps...
CCAAGCCGTTTATTATCAACCACCTGACCTTGGTCAACCTTTTTGAGCTTATCAAATATTTGGTATCTTAACGTTCGTTCGCCATAATTAATCGCTATTGTGCCATCAGGATAATCCAAAACCTTAACTGTTTCATGTTTTAATCGGTCATTTTCTTCTGATGATTCAATCATATATAGGATTTTATCGTACTGTAACGTTAATGAATTCGATAGTTTACGATGTTCATGCCAAGAGAAAATATCATCTAATTCATAAGGTTGTTCCATTACAGGTCGGTGCATATTTTTTGCGTAGAGCGGGGGTTTTGCAAATCGGCGATTAAAGTCCGCTATAAATTTTGGTAACCATATGTTGGCGTCTTCGATATTACTTATGCCATCTAGGCGCATTTATTTAATCAATCTGTCTTGTAATGTTTTATTGGCACGTTCAACACGGCCTTTAGCCTGAGAGCTATTAGCACAAAAAAGTTCTATGTTTAGGTCTTTCAGAGCCCGTCCAAATTGCGTTGTTTTAGCCGTTTTAGCATCTCGATTATTAACCTTAAATACAGCATGCTTATCTGAATAAAAGGCAGTCGGCTTACCATATTGCATTATATATTCACGCGTTATAGCCATGTAATCGAGCGTTGTTTCTGCATTAGTAAATCTCAAGCTCATAAGCTGACTGGTAGCATCATCGATATAAACGATCAGGCAGCATTTATCGCTGCGACCTTCAAACCAATCATGATGCGAACCATCAATTTGAATGAGCTCACCAAGGCAGTCACGGCGATAACGAGGTTGGTATACCTTAGGCTTACGTTTGGCATGTGGACACCATAGACCGTCGGAAATCATCCATTGACGCAGGGTTTCAACGCCAACTGAGGTAGCATGCAGTTCAGTCAGTTTTTCGTGTGCGAAAGTCGGCCCAAAATCTGGGTAGTGGATTTGAACCAGGCCAAGAACGTGTTGCTTGAATTTATATGCATGCTGGTGATTACTAGGCTGTCCACGTTTATGTGAAATCAAACCTTCAGCACCACGTTTCAAATATTGTTTCGTCAGTCGATATACTTGCCGTGGACTTAAGTTAAGCAGCGCGGCAGCATCGACGCCAGAGATGCGTTTATCAATCACGTTTTTGATGGTATTAATTTTGTATATTTCAATATCAGTCATAGTGAGTAACATCATGTAGGTCCAGAACTTTATGATCCAAGTTCTGAAGATAGTTCAACATGACATTTCTAACGGTGACAAACCGGACATTTCTATCGGGGACCTACAATCGTTATGCTCATTATCACCTTTATGTTCAATAGGCATTATGTTGTTGAATTTAGTCTTAGATTAAGAAAGCCTCAATTTTACAGAAAAACATGTTTGAAAACTGATTGGATATAAGCATCTAATGCATTAATTTTAAAATAAGTTAAAGATGACGCTATGAATTTCACAGCAATTTGTAAAAGTACTTATAAACTACTGTATAATATACGGTTAGTTAGCCATTATATTGAGCTTAAATTTACTAAATGAAAGGAGTATATAAAAACAAATGACTAAGCTAAAAAATAAAATGCCCTTATCAAACAATTCAGGTTTCACTCTAATTGAACTAGTCATTGTAATTATTATCTTAGGAGTTTTATCTGCTACTGCGCTACCTAAATTTATAAATATAAAATCAGATGCTAATGCTGCAGTTATAGAAGGTAGCGTAGGTGCAATTAAGTCATATGTTTCTTTATTTAAAAGTAAAACCTTAACTTCTGGGAATGAGTTTACAGCTGAAGTTGAGTTTTCTGGAGTGAAAGGTAGTAATTATCAACCTTGGGCAGCAACAGCAACAGAAAATGGATTTTCAGCTGATTATTCATCACCTCCAGAGATATTTGAAGGTGCGGGCCTAAATATTAACGACTGGGCTTATCGTATTTATAGCTCAAATGGTAGCTATGCTGTTATTGCCACCCCAAAAAGCATACTCAATAAAGATGAGCCAACGGAGAGTGAGGTTAAAGCAACTAATTGTTATTTTTTATATCATTGGAAAACATTGGGTGAGCCTATAATCACAACTATAAACTCAGGGTGTTAAAAGGTTAGCTAAACAAGTCGGTCAATGGTTCGCTAAAAGCGTAGCTCACTACCGAGGCGTCAATCTCAATTTAACTATACCTTCAGTAATACGAATCGCATCCTTATGAGACTTAAGGTCTAAATCAGTTTCGTCCAAATATGACATAGACAGTTAAAGGGCTCTAACCCCTGTTAAACCCCGATTAAAATGTCATGTTTAGTGGAGTGAATGGAACCGCTTAATTCCTTCACTTCCCCTACAAAAAATTTAATGTTTATTACTTCGGCTAGTTCAATCATGCTAAGCCATTCTTGTCCAATAACGTGTTTAAGCTTACTCAACCTTTATTGCCATTTTCTTGACATTGGCACTCATAATACATCTCAACAATATTAAAACTTAAGCGGGCATTTGGGCGAAGGAGATTCGACCGCACAACCATTTTTACAATCCACGGATGTAAATGGCATTATTTGAGCACTTTTTAATGCTCATCAGCAAGCAGATAAAATAAACCCAATATTTCAAATGCTAGTAAGCAAAGTGTTCTCTACTTAGTTTTCTTCTTCACGTATTACGTCTATTGAAAATTATTTAAACAGTAGTTAATACACTGATTTATAAAATAGTTTAGGATTCGCTTTAACTTGATCGTGATGCACAAAATATTTGGCTGGTTCTTTTTTATCGGCTTTCTATTCAGCCAAGACATACTCAGCCATGTATGCCGTTTCAGTTCGGCAGGTACCATCGCAGGCCAGTAGTTCCCCGTGCCCAACATGTTATTTTGATGCCGCCATGCTCATCGTGCCGCTGACTAATTTTACAACGTCTTTTGCAACGGCACGCTTAACCTTAGTTTCTTCGCTCAGTCTGTTGTACATGTCTGGTTTATGAATAAAAGTCTGGATTAATCCCCCGCCACTCACTGCGCCGCCCCATGCAACGACTTGCCCCATCAAATACAGGCCATAAGTAAGTACCCGCTTTGTCCAGGCGAGCGGTTGAAACTTCTTGCTCTTGATGCATATTAAAAGCGTAGTGAGCTGATTGACCATCACCAATTAGATCACTAGCGACTTTAATCATCGCTTTACTGTTATATTTACTTGCCGACTCCTTCTTCATTCAAACTGCCAAGGTAAACTTGTAACTCAGCATTGCCATTCGTCGCTTGTGCAACAAGTTCAGTCATACTTTCTTCACTTGTTTCGCCTTGCAATAATATGTCGTACTGCTGTGAATTAGGCACACTTGTACATGCGTTTAAGAGTAAACAAAAAAACAGATGGAAATTATTCGTTGCACTGCAAACTACCGAAATATAAAGAAAAATTGACGATAATGGATTTCAGGTGAGCCCTGATTATAGAAATGAATTAGCAATAAAGTTGGGACAACTTGACCCCAATTTGACCACTGAAGATCAAATAAAAGTCAAGTGATTGATATTAAGTAGCTTTCGTCTTAGAAAGGCATTTTCATACCAGGTGGTAACTTCATACCATCTGTTGCACCAGCCATTTTTGATTTATTTTCTTCTTCAACACGACGAACGGCGTCGTTGCAAGCTGCAGCCAGCAAGTCTTCTAACATTTCTTTGTCGTCTTCCATCAACTCTTGGTCGATTTCAACACGGCGAACGTTATGGCTACCAGTCATAGTTACTTTAACCATGCCTGCGCCAGATTCACCAACAACTTCCATTTTAGCAAGCTCTTCTTGAACTTTTGCCATCTTGTCTTGCATTTGTTGCGCCTGCTTCATAAGCTGGCCCATTCCGCCTTTACCGAACATAATTATCTCTCTTTTTATTTACAATTTATTCAAATATAAAGTTAAAAGTTATCTAAATAATATCAATTAACTGTGACAAATTTTATCAATCTATATGTTTATATAATGGGGACATTAACCCACAATGCAAGTGCTATTTATTTCGCTACTATCATCGCATCTAAGGTTATTATTGACCCTAAAAATTATCCCCTATAAAGGAATAATTGAGCTGTCATCGAGATCCGCGCCTAAACGATTGATAAAAAATTGAATGTTTTTATCTTCATATAAGTTGTGGGTCGCCGAGGCCAATCGTTGCTGATAAATTTTTTCTTCAATTTGTGCTGGAGTTTGTTTAGAGTCGTGCACACCAAAATTGATATCTAAGGTAATAGCTTGGCCTTTCAACTTTGCTAATGCCGCTGTCAATTGTTGCTTCGATTTTTCATTCACCGAATGACGTTGCTCAGGACTAGTAAGTAAACTAACTTGTTCACCGTCTGCCGCCAAAACGCTGTGCATCGCCAATAAACGAACCCGGCCACCTAACTCCATCTGATTGATATAACGACACCAAGTATCAGATTCATCTCGTAATTTATTATCTATTGAACGCGATTCTGTCACTTGCTTTAATTGTTGTGGCTGAAACGCTGGTGATAGATCATTAATATCTACGTCGACATGACTGAAACGCTCAATTTGGCGCTGCTCATTCATATCGGTGCGATTAGTTTGGCGACCACTCTTCTGTGCTGCTTGGTTGCTTTGGTTTGCACCGTTATCCTGATACGCATCAAGTGGCGGTAAATCGGCACTCGATGGCATATTTTGATAATAATCAGACTGCATTGGTGCAACTGGTGCAGGCGATTGGTTTTCATCTAATTGATGATTTCTACCTAGCTGATTACTGCCACTGGGATTGCGATTTGCATGAGGTAGATTTGGTTGCGATAGACCTGCTGCCTGCGCTGATTGCGTAACCTGTGCTGCCATTTTTTTCGGTGGCGTATATGGCGACGAGGGAGTCGGTTCACTCTTCGTCGCTATTGGCTTTTTTGCAGACGCACCTAGGCGACTGCGTAAGAAGTTACGCGTAGAGCGGACTTGCTCTATGCTGTTTTGTTCTTGAACTGGTGCAACCGGTGTTGGATGTTCTTGAACTGGTGCAACTTGGGCTGAATGCTCTTGTACTTCAACATTAACTGGCGCTTGTTCTGAAGTTTCAGAACTGTAGCCCATATCTTGCGCAGCTTGCATTATCTCATTCTGCTCATTGTTGAGATAAGACATCTGTTCGGCATCAGTATTTTGTACTTGCGACAAAGGTGAGGCGATCACATCACTTTGCTGTGGCACAACTACATCTTGGCTCGGAACCTGATGTTCAAGAACTACTGCTTGTTGAATGACAGCTGATTGTTGGATAACAGTTGGTTGTTGAACTATCTCAGGTTGTTGCACTATCTCAGCTTGTTGAACTATCTCAGCTTGTTGAACTATCTCAGGCTGTTGAATACGCCCTTGTGGACGAAATGCTAATAAACGCAGCACCGTCATTTCTAGTGCACTGCGCGGATCGGGTGCCAGCGGCAGTTCTTTACGGCCATTTAAACTAATTTGATAATAAAGCTGCACATCTTCTGGCGACATCTGCTGGCACAATAACGACAGCGTTTCTGCTTGGTCAGTATCGACCAAAGACGAAGGTAAGATCTGCGCCATCGCGATGCGATGTAATAAACTCGCTAGCTCAATATGTAATTGGTCAAAATCAGGACCTAGTGAGCTAATTTCTGCAATTTTAGTCATGCATGCATTCGCATCGCCATTCACTAATAATTGCAAAAGCTGAATAATATGGTGATGGTCGAGCGTGCCCAACATATCGAGTACAGCTTGATGACGAATTTCGCCAGATCCATGCGACAATGCTTGGTCAGTTAGGCTCAGCGCATCACGCATACTGCCATCCGCCGCTTTGGCAATAGCATTTAAAGCAGTGAGTTCATACTGACATTGCTCTTGAGCAAGAATATGCACTAACTGTTGAGAAATTTGTTCTTTGGTTAAACTTTTTAAATGGAACTGTAAGCAACGCGATAATACCGTGATAGGTAATTTCTGCGGATCAGTGGTTGCTAATAAAAATTTAACGTATTCAGGCGGCTCTTCTAAAGTTTTCAATAAAGCATTAAAACTGTGTTTAGACAGCATGTGTACTTCATCGATTAAGTAAACCTTGAAACGTCCACGTGCTGGTTTATATTGCACGTTATCAAGTAATTCTCGAGTATCTTCAACCTTAGTGCGCGATGCGGCATCGATCTCTAATAGATCAACGTACGAGCCCTGATCAATCTCAGTACAAGTCGAACACTGACCACAAGGTTGACTAGTAATCCCTTTTTCACAGTTCAAGCTCTTTGCTAAGATCCGTGCAATGGTGGTTTTACCTACACCGCGTGTGCCACTTAACAAATAAGCATGGTGCAGGCGGTCTTGGTCTAACGCATTAATCAATGCGGTTAGCACATGCTGCTGCCCTACTACTTCTTTGAAATTATGTGGACGCCATTTTCGGGCTAATACTTGATAACTCATAGTCGTTTATGATTACTTATTTTGGTCAGCACCACAGTGCATAACACTTAAATTGGGGTTTACGCCAAAATAGCTGGTGACAGAGCACCAGCTCAGCGTTATCGTAATTAATTACGATTATTCACCATCAAAATCAACTAGTTTAGTTATGTTGACATCAAGGTTTTTCAGTACTGCTTCACCACCAAGATCGGGTAATGAGATAACAAACGCAGCTTCTTCAACAATACCACCAAGTTGACGGATCAACGAAACTGTCGCAGCAACAGTGCCGCCAGTTGCTAATAGATCGTCAATAATCAGCACTTTATCACCTTCGTCCACAGCATCTACATGTATTTGTAATGTATCAGTACCGTATTCCAAGTCATAACTTTGTTCGATCGTTTTACGTGGTAATTTGTTTGGTTTACGCACTAGGATGAATCCTAAACCTAATGCTTTAGCTAATGGCGCACCAAAAATAAAACCACGGGCTTCCGTACCTGCAATTTTAGTAAAACCAGCATCTTTAAAGCGTTCAGCTAAAAGGTCGATAGTCGCAGCAAACGCAGCGCCATCTTCAACGAGGCTAGTTACATCGCGAAAAACGATGCCTTCTTTCGGATAGTTGGGAATTGATTTAATACTATTTTTGATAAACGCAAGTGTATCTTGGTTCATGTTTGAAACCTGTCAATGAACGAGATTGCCCTGCAATCTCACATCTGATGAAACGACAGGTACTATCTCTGTAGAAAAAAAAATCGACGCATTTTTTTGAAAATTGCTAACCAAGCTATTTAAATAATAGCCCGACTCAACAGCAAAAAAAGTCGAACGCCAAATTCTATGTAACTGCTTAGCTATATGCAAGTAATGCAGAGAAATTGACCGCTTAATAAGCAGATCATTATACTTTATATTTGGAGATTGAGGGGAATTCTGTTCTAATCGCTCATTTTGCCAACGCAGGAACCAAACATGCGCGTAATACTAGCCCCAATGGAGGGCGTTGTAGATAATTTAATGCGGGAATTACTCACCAAACAAGGCGGTTACGACCTCTGTGTTACTGAGTTTGTCCGCGTTGTGAATCGTCTGCTACCGGATAAGATATTCTACCGTTATTGCGCAGAGCTAAACAATGGTTGCCGAACTCAAGCTGGCACGCCAGTGCGTATTCAATTACTTGGCCAGCATCCAGAATGGATGGCAGAAAATGCTCAGCGTGCGGTTGAGCTTGGCTCGCACGGTTTGGATATCAACTTTGGTTGCCCAGCCAAACAAGTGAATAAATCCAGCGGTGGTGCTGCGTGCTTAAAAGAGCCCGAACTTATTTATCAAATAGTTAAGCAAGTACGTGATGCGGTAGATTCATCACAGCCTGTCACCGCCAAAATTCGCCTTGGTTGGGAAGACACTAATCAAAAATTCGAGATCGCAGATGCAGTGCAACAAGCCGGTGCGGCCGAATTAACCGTGCACGGTCGTACTAAAGCCGACGGTTATCGCGCAGCAGCGATTAATTGGCAAGCGATTGCTGAGATCCGTGAACGCGTTAATATTCCGGTGATCGCTAACGGTGAAATTTGGAACTACGAAGATGGTTTACGTTGCCAAAAAGTGACTGGTTGCCAAGATCTTATGGTTGGCCGTGGTGCGCTAAACATTCCTAATTTAGGTCAAGTAGTGAAAAATAACCATGCCGCTATGCCTTGGGCTGATGTGGTCGCATTACTGCGTCATTATTGCCAATTAGAAGTGCGTGGTGATAAAGAAAAATACCTGCCTAATCGTATAAAACAATGGTTTAGCTACCTGCGTAAACAATACCCTGAAGCTGCCGATCTATTTGGTGAATTACGTACCTTACGCCAATCAGAGCAAGTGATTACCACTCTGAGAGATTACCAAATTTAAGATAAAAAAAAGCAGACATACAATGTACGTCTGCTTTTTTAGAACGATTAGCTAATCTGTAATTATATGATTAATTCACAGCTTTCACCGTTAAACGACCAACCGCAACATCAACAATTTCCACTTCACTACCAACAGTAATGCTTTGCTTCGCAGTAACTTGCCAGTCAATACCCGAATAACGATAGGTAATAGTCTGGCCCACCGAAATCTCAGCAGGCAGAATAAAACGATGTCCAATCATGTCATTCGTCACATGATCATTTTCGACTTTATTCTGACTGCGCTTTAATGGTTTCCAAAATAGCAATGCAACTGCAATCGTTATCACAGCAGTGACAAGTAATGCAGTCAGTATTTCGTTCGGAATGATGCCAATAGACAATAGCGCACCGCTTACCACAAAGCCGATACCGACAAAAAACAACACAAAAGTCGAGAAGCCTAACACCAATATTTCGACAGCAAGCAAGACCAAACCAAAAACAATGAAAGCCTCGCCCATATTCTCTAAGAAATATGTCATAACACCTCTTCAGTTAGCTTTTATTCCATTAACTTTTATTTAATGTATTAATAATAGTCATAGCTTGAGCAACAACAGATGAAGCATCACTCCCGTTGTCTGGTAACAGTACGACAGAAGACTCTTTCGCAATCGCCGCTTTTGCTTCAATTGCTTTAGTCGCTAAATCAAACTGAATCGCTTTTTGACCTTCAGCTGAGTTCGCAGCTTCACCGACTTTATGTAATGCTTCAGCTTGTGCAGTGGCAACGGCAATAATAGCTTGAGCTTCACCTTCAGCGCGTAATATCTGCTCTTCTTTATCCGCTTGCGCTTTTAAAACTACAGATTGCTTAGCACCTTCTGCCACATTAATTGCCGATTGGCGGTCACCTTCAGATTCCAAAATTTGCGCTCGTTTAACACGCTCAGCCTTCATCTGTGTTTCCATTGCTTCCATCACTGTTTGCGGCGGCACAATATCTTTAATTTCATAACGTAAAACCTGAATACCCCAAGGTCCAGCAGCTTCATTAATTGCTGCAACAATATTGGTATTCAGTACATCTCGCTCCTCAAAGGTTTTATCCAGCTCCATTTTACCCAGTTCAGACCGCATTGTTGTTTGCGCTAATTGTGTCACTGCAAATACATAATTATCAACGCCATAAGTCGATTTGTAAGGTTCCAATACGCGAAAATACAATACGCCATCAACACTCAATGAGATATTATCGCGAGTAATGGCACTCTGGCTTGGCACATCGACAGCTTGCTCTTTTAATGAACGCTGTGCACCAACACGGTCAATAAACGGCATAATAAAGTTCAGACCCGCTTCACGTGTCGACTGATATTTACCAAAACGTTCGATCAGAAACGCACGATTTTGTGGTACAAAAATAATCGCTGATTTGAGTAAAATCACCACCAAAACTAAGCTGAAAATTTCAACTCTAAATAAATACTGTAACAACATGTCCATGTTTAAACCCTACTAAAAAATTAATGATAAATAGATACTAACCTGTAAGTGATAGTAATAATAGCCAATAACTCATTAGTGCCATTAAAACCCTGTTTTCATTAAAATAAAAGCGATTTAACCTAATATCAAAACTATGTGACTTCAAGCTAAAACAACAGGGGAATAAATTACATCGATCTCAAAAATGAGTCTACAATATCGCATTTGTAACAAACCGCCTCGGTGAAGTCTTGCTTATCCAGACCAAACGGTTATTCAAGAAACCGCGAACGAAAGTTTACGCTTCCCAAGGATGCGGTTAATGAAATTAGATCGCTGATCGGTCGCAAATTTGATCCGGCTGTAATTACTGCATTCAACCAATGCTTAGGAGAATTGCTGTTGCTGAATCAAACGTTGTCTGAAGCGAGTACCAAAAATACCAGTTCTGAAGATAAAGTGACGCGATTATATAAATAGCGATTGTTCGCCCTGAGAACTAAAACCAACCTTATTGTCGCCGACGGAAAAGGCTAATATTTGGCTGATTTCTTGTAAGCTAAAGTTACTTTCACTTTGCCATTGATTAAATGTATTTTGAATAATGGCTAAATTACGTTTTGAAGTTAGCCCACCCTCGATGATCTTATGAGCACGAAAATATGCTTCAGCCTCTTGCGTAAGAATAAAGGTGTCTTTCCCTAACCTTCGTAAAGCATTTGGCCCGGTGTTACCACCTAAGCGAGAACCGTGTTTTTTTAAGTGCGCCCAGAGTCCAGTAATGTCATTGGCTGGCCATTGCGCTAACCAGTGAGCCACCGAGTTAAATTCACCTCGTATCTCGCTATTCAATTCTTTTAGCCAGATAGCATTATCTCGAACGGTTTTCACCTTGGTATAATTACGAATAATTTTTGTATCTGTCGCTTTTCGCTCTAACATGTCATCTGGCATCAATACCAATTTATCAACATTAAAATTCCAAAATACTTCCTCAAAGCCCAGCCATTTATTTTCAATCACCCGCCAAATAAACCCTGACTTAAAAATTGCGCGAGTAAACTCTGCCAGAATTTCATCATCCGTGATTTGCTCTAGTTCATTCGACGATAATGGTGTTGTCAATAGACTTAATAGTGCAACCTCCCCGCCTTTACGCTCAGCAGCACGATTAAATATGTCTGTAAATAATTCCATTCAACTTCCCATCTTTAATAAACAGTATCTTATATATGTCAGCAGTTTAACTTAGATAGCAATTAAGCTACAACGCTTATCCAGCGATAATTAACTCCACGATGAGGTAGCCCATGAGTATGCAATTCACCATGATTATCACAGGTCTTGATCGCCCAGAAACAGTTACGCCGAAGCCTACCAGCCACAACCAACGCTTGTTAATTAATATCGAATCTGAAGATCGTTTAGGTTCGATTAATGACATCTGCCTGACCTTGCATAATTTAGGTGCTAACATTAACAAGGCTCTGTGAGTTAATCACTGCGCCGTTTTATTCTCACTGCGTTTAGCCAGTGCATAATAGAATAACGGCGTTAAGATCAGACCAAAGATAGTCACTCCAATCATGCCAGAGAATACTGCAACACCCATCGCTTGACGCATTTCTGAGCCTGCGCCGGTTGAGACAACCATAGGCAATACGCCCATGATGAAGGCAATTGACGTCATCAAGATTGGACGTAAACGTAATCTCGCTGATTCTAAAATCGCATCCATTGTCGACATACCGGAGTCTTGTTTCTCTTTAGCAAATTCAACAATCAAGATAGCATTCTTGGTCGCGAGCCCTACCAATACAATCAGACCAATCTGCGTGAAGATATTGTTATCACTGCCATACATAAGTACGCCACTGATAGCCGATAAGATCGTCATTGGAATAATCAAAATGATTGCCATAGGTAAGCTTAAGCTTTCATACTGTGCTGCAAGTACTAAGAATACTAACAAGATCACCAGTGGGAACACGAACATACCGGTATCGCCGGCAAGGATCTGCTGGTAGGTAATTTCAGTCCACTCGTACGTCATGCCAATTGGCAGCGTTTCATCTAATATTTTTTCAATCGCAGCTTGTGCTTGACCACTACTTACGCCCGGCGCTGGACCACCATTAATTTCAGCTGTGGTATAACCGTTATAATGCATAACACGATCAGGGCCTGAAGACTGAGTAATATTAATGAATGAACCTAATGGCACCATATCACCATTTTGGTTTGGCACTTTAAGCTGGTTTACTTGCTCAGGTGTTTGACGGAAACTTTCATCTGCTTGCATTTTAACTTGATAAGTACGACCAAATAAGTTGAAGTCATTTACATAAGTTGAGCCCATGTAAGTCTGTAACGTTTGAAAAATTTGATCCAAAGATACGGATTGTTGCTTCGCCTTAGTCCGGTCAATATCAAGATCAAGTTGCGGTACATTTACTTGATAGCTTGAGAATACACCTGTTAACTCTGGCGTTTTCCATGCTTTAAATTGCACAGCTCGCGCTGCGTTATAAAGCGCTTCATAACCTAAGTTGGCTTTATCTTGAATTTGCAGGCGGAAGCCACCAATCGTGCCTAAACCTTGCGCTGGTGGTAGCGGGAAAATAGCGATAAACGCATCTTCAATCCCAGCAAATTTTGCATTAAGCTGCCCAGCAATGGCATTAGCGCTTAACTCAGGGCTAGTACGGTTCTCAAATGAATCGAGAGCAACAAATACCACACCTGCGTTCGGACTGTTAGTAAAGCCGTTAATACTTAAACCAGGGAACGCTACTGAGTGCAGCACTCCGGGGTGGTCTAGTACAATGTCAGACATTCTGCGGATAACGCTTTCAGTACGCTCTAAAGACGCTGCATCAGGTAACTGAGTCATAGCAACCAGATATTGCTTGTCTTGACCTGGTACATAGCCCGTTGGCGTATTAGTAAACTGGAAACCAGTAAAGGCAACCAAAGCAACATACAGAATACCAATAATGGCACCAAAACGAATTACTTTACGCACCATCCAGCCGTAGCCTTTCGACGCACGATTAAATAAGCGGTTAAACGGTGCAAACAACCAAACCCCAAATGCTTTATCCATTGCACGTGTTAACCAGTCTTTCGGCGCATCATGACCTTTTAACAATAAGGCTGCTAATGCAGGACTAAGCGTTAACGAGTTGATCGCTGAAATAAAGGTCGAAATAGTGATCGTTAATGCGAACTGTTTATAGAATTGTCCGGTTAAACCACTCATAAAGGCCGTTGGAATAAACACTGCAGCCAGCACCAATGTCGTCGCAACAATTGGGCCAGTTACTTCCTTCATGGCCTTTTGAGTGGCAGGAATGGGTGCTAGACCTTCTTCGATATTACGCTCAACATTCTCAACAACTACGATGGCATCATCCACGACAATACCGATGGCAAGAACCAAACCAAATAGCGATAATGCGTTTAGCGAGAAACCCATTAAATGCATGAAAGCAAAAGTACCAACAAGCGATACAGGTACTGCTACCAGTGGAATAATCGACGCGCGCCATGTTTGTAAAAACAACACAACCACGATCACAACCAGTAAGATTGCTTCAAATAACGTCTTAATAACCGCTTCTATTGAACCACGTACGAATACTGTTGGGTCATAAACGATTGAGTATTCAAGGCCATCAGGGAAGCTTGCAGATAAACGATCCATGGTACTGCGAACATCATCTGAAATTTGAATGGCATTAGACCCAGACGCTTGGAATACACCCATAGCAACGGCTTCTTTATTATCTAATAAAGAACGTAACGAGTAAGATTTTGCACCAAGTTCAACACGGGCAACATCTTTGAGGCGTATAATCTCACCTTGCTCACCAACGCGAATAATAATATCTTCAAATTCTTCTTTCTCAGCTAAACGACCTTTTACATTAATCAATAACTGAAAATCAGAGCCACTTGGCTGTGCGCCTAAACTACCTGCAGCAGCTTGTTTATTCTGTTCACGAACCGCTGTAACAATATCAGCAGGTGCCATGCCTAATGCAGCCACTTTATTTGGATCTAACCAAATACGTAAGCTGTACTCACCTGCGCCAAATAATGCTACCGAACCCACACCTTCAATACGTGCTAATTCATCTTTAACATTGAGCGATGCGTAATTAGACAGATACAACATGTCATAACGATCATCAGGCGCAATTAAATGCACAACCATGGTTAAATCGGGTGATGACTTCTCAGTCACAATACCAAGACGTTGTACATCTTCAGGTAAACGCGGCGTTGCACGATCTACGCGACTTTGTACTTGTGCCTGCGCTTTGTCAACGTCAGTACCAATCTCAAAGGTCACCGTTAATTTCAATGCACCATCTGATGTCGCCTGTGACGACATGTATAGCATATTTTCAACACCGTTGATCTCTTGCTCCAAGGGCGACGCCACAGTTTCCGCGATCACTTTTGGATTTGCCCCCGGATAACTTGCTTTTACCACGACAGTCGGAGGTACTACTTCTGGGTATTCTGTGATTGGCAATAAACCAACCGAGATTGCACCGGAGATAAAGAACAGCAGTGAAATCACCCCTGCAAATATCGGCCGTTTAATAAAAAACTGGGAAAACATACTTATAACCTTTCCGTTCTAATGATTATTTACGAATCTATTTAGTTACTTGCGTTAGCACTAGTTCTTTAGCCTGTTCTAAAACAGCTTGATCATGACGTAATGCTGATAAATTAGTTTCTGTAGCCATCGGCACCATTGCAGGAGCAACAACCATATTTGGACGTACTTTTTGTAAACCATTTACCACGATACGGTCTTCAGCTTTAAGGCCACCTTTAATAATGCGTAAACCTTGCACTTTCTCACCCAGTGTTACACCACGGTATTCCAGTTTATTTGCTTCACCAACAACTAATACAAACTTGTTATTTAAGTCAGTACCAATGGCTTTATCATCAATCAAGATACCTATATATGTACCGCTACCAGCGATACGAACACGAGTAAATAAACCCGGTAATAAATCGTTATTTAGATTGGCGAAGCGAGCACGAACACGGATAGTACCGGTAGTACGGTTGATCGCATTATCAACAAAATCAATCACGCCACTGTGTGTAAATTCCAATTCATTAGCTAACGCCATGAATACAGGATTGTTACTTGAACGCTGGTCATTACGTTGGTTTTTCGCAGTAAGCTGTACATATTTAAGGTAAGTTTGCTCATCAACATCAAAGTATGAATACATATGCTCTGTTGATACTAAGCTAGTTAGCTCGGTTTTACCGGCGGTCACATAGTTACCCATAGTCACACTAGCGTAAGAAACACGGCCAGAAATCGGCGCAGTAACCTTGGTGTAGTTAAGGTCTAGTTTAGCGCGCACTAAAGCTGCTTTTACCGAGGCCACTTCAGCAAGTGTTTGATGCATATTGGCTTGACGTGTATCTAATAACTCTTCTGAAACTGCTTTTTGTTTATACAATTTAAACGCACGAACATAATCATTTTTAGCCAGTTTTTGCGCAGCAACTGCACTCACTAACTTGGCGTCTAAACGCTGAACTTCTGCAGCAAAGATATTTGGATCAATCTGAAATAAGATGTCGCCTTGTTTAACTAACGCACCTTCTTCAAAGTTAACTGAGTTGATGTAACCAGATACGCGAGGGATCAAAGTCACTTGCTCTGGTGCTTCTAAACGACCAGTAAACTCATCCCACTCTGTCACTGGTTCACTTAATACTGTCGCAACACTCACCTTTGGCGCAGCTCTGCTAGTTGCTTCAGCAATAGGCTCGTTACCACATGCAGTCAGCACAAACGCTGCCAGACTGGATATAATTAATGTTCTAAATCGATATTTTGTACTCATGTGATAGTTCCCTGTGTTGTATATATAATGACAACGAGTTATTCAAAAATTAGCTGAAACACATTCGGTTTTATTAAAATATACCGAATGGTAAAAAAGTTTTATACCGAACGGTAATATATATTTTTTTAGTGTGAGTCAATATTTTTATACTGAACGGTATTAAATTATAAATGTTATCTAGATTGTTAGAATTTCTTGACAAATAGTCTGGACACTGAGCAGCTCAGTGTCTATCCTATGGCAAATAGTCAAGGTAAAGGTCTTAAATAGCGATTATGAGTCAAACAAACTGTGTAGGTAGACCTAAAGGGTTCGATGTTGATGACGTCATTGAAAAAGCGATGGCTGTATTCTGGGCAAAAGGTTATGAAGGTGCTTCGCTTAGTGATCTAACGAAAGCAATGGGAATAAACAAACCCAGCCTTTATGCTACATTTGGCAATAAAGAACAGCTATTTCTTAAAGTTGTTGATCAGTATGAAAAAAGACCTTGCGGATTTTTTCATCCAGCACTTGAAGAAAAAGACGCAAAGAGCGTTATAGCCGCCCTCTTACATGGTGCAGCGAAAAGCTTATCTGATAGTAGCCACCCGCAAGGTTGTATGGTTATTCAAAGTGCATTGGCGGGCAGTGATTCAGCAGAATCGGTTAAAATCGCTTTAATCAATCGTCGCTTAGACTCTCAAAAACAATTAACACAGCGCCTTGAATCAGCGATAAAAAATGGTGATCTAGGCGAACAATACAGCGCAGAATCTATGGCTTGTTATATCACGACTATTATCCAAGGTATGGCAATCCAAGCAACTAACGGCGCGACTGCCGAACAGCTAGAGCACGTTGCTGATATTACGCTCAACCATTTCCCTGGTTTAAAGTAACACTTCAAATTACTAAAAAGCCTAAATTAGTCATGCTAATTTAGGCTTTGATATTTTCTCTGACTCTCGCTCAACGGGCTTATTCAGCCATGTTTGTAAACTCTGCCAATGAGTTTTAGCGGCCTGAGTACCGTTGTCATAACATTGCTGTACTTTTACCAAATCTTTTTCTAAACGCGAGATAGTGACAGGCTTGTCTGGACGTATCACAAATACTTTGCCCTCTTTCTCCCACAGCTTTATTTGTATTAGCGAGCGATTATAATTTTCATGGCGTTGACGCAGTGCTTGATAGACTTTCGGGTGCTTGTAACAAGCAATACGACAAGCTAAGTCCATTTTCATGACTGATTTTCGATAGCTGGCATCCTGGCTTAAAATAATAACTAAACGCTCATAACCTAGCGAAAAAGCCCGTTCAGCTGGAATAGCATCACAAATACCACCATCCAAGTAAACCTGTTCATCTATAGCTACAGGTTGAGAAATAAACGGCAAACTAGAGGTTGCAACCAAACCAGCTAGAAATTCATCTTCATTTTGCATTTCCGCTGAAGAAAAATAATCAGTCTTACCGGTGACGCAGTTAAATGCGCCCATTTCAAATACCGTTTTCATATTAAAGAAATAGTCAAAATCATACGGCGCTAACTGTTTGGCAATTTCATGAAAGGTAAAGTCCAGATTAATATAATTACCGGTTGTGAGTAAATATTTGAACCCCATGTAACGCGGATCAGTTAAATATCGCAGTTGGATATTCAAGTTGCGTTGATATTGTTTAGAAACATAAGAGGCAGAATAAAGTGCGCCAGCGGATACACCAACAACATATGGAAAATGCAGTTCTTCAGTTAGAAAGTGATCGAGAACTCCGCTCGCAAACATCGCTCTCAAGCCACCGCCTTCAACGATTAAACCAACATTACTGATATCCATGTTCTTCACTACAACTTCCTTTTATATGACAGGGTGTAACCATAATTTAATCTGATAGATTACTCTAGCGAAATAATAATGTCTAACATTTTAAATAGCTAAGTAATTGGTAATTAAATAAACTATGCCCAACTATTCCATAAAATAATTACAGCATAATGTTGTAAACGGTTATTAAAAACAGAGGTACAAATTCCTACATTGATATTGATATTGATATTGATATTGATATTGATAAACAAAGAACTGACAGCGATTAATAAATCATAAGTCAATCTTCACAACCAGTGAAAAATAGAAAAATAAAGTGACTTAACTATCCTGTGCAGTTATCTTAGCCAGCATTACTATTTGCCGGAATTCGCTCTATGTTAAAAAAACCTTATTTCATCGCTTTATCATTGCTATTGTCAGCATCTACACTGGCAACAGAGTTAGCTCGTTTTACGTTAGAAAATGGCGCAGAAGTCATGCTTAATGACGATTTTACTTGGCAGTACGTGATTTTAGAAAAAACCAAGAATACCGATGCGGAGCTAACCACCAACGCCTATGATGTAAATAAAAATGCCGTTACAGCATCAACTCCAGCAATCAAAACTGCAGCGCCTAAATTAACCGCCACGGCAATCAAGCGGTCAGAATTGATGGCAACTAACGTCTCGGAAGGCGTTCGCGTGACATACAAAAAAGCTGTTTGGGATGATGATAAGCTCGGTCTTACTTTTGAATTGCAGAATAGCTCATCGTTTAACGCGGTAATGGTAAAAGCTGACATTACTTGGTTTAACGATCAAGGTGTAAAAATAAAGAGCCAACAAGTAACACCTTGGCAAGCTCAATATCGCTCACCGGAGACCTACCTGCGTAAAGGCCAGACACGCATGAGCAGAACTATTTGGATCGAAGGTATTAAGGTCGCGCAATGGCAGAAACAGCTAATACAAGTGAAAGTAGTCGATGTAGAAACACGTTAGTCATTAATGATAATGAAATAACGATTAATGGAAAGAATGTAATAAAATGAATAGAATGTAATAAAATAAATAGAAACAAAAACGCCAGCAAATGCTGGCGTTTTTTGTAATCTGGTTAACTAGCTATTAACGCATCATGCCGATATCACGCTGCATGTGCGGTGATAATTCGCGTAATCGGTAGTTTAATGGTTTTTCTATTTTAGGTGCTTGTTCGCTAAATAAAATATCTTTTGCGTGTTTAATCAGTCCTTTGATAGATACAGCATAAGTTTTTTTATCTAAAACTAAGTTTTGTCCAATCATATCGAAATGCGCTGCGTGTGCCATAAAAGCCTCTATCTTAATTATATATTTAATGTTTGTGTTTCAACTGGCAATGATTTTAACGCAACAAATGTTCTCTTAACACTGACAAAAACTAAACTTTCAGATTAGTTTTACTAATGATACAGCATCCCTAAGTTCGATTGTCAGAACTATGACCCTTTCAGTTACAAAAACAAAATGAAGATACAGGGCTTCAAAAATAAGATGTTAATCACAAAACTAGCAGTTACATACAAAAATAAGTACCTCTCACTATTTGAAATCACTTTTTCTGCATAAGTATTCAATAGAGGATTTACAGCCAAAAGCATTAGTTTTAGTAACTCTACAATAATTTTATACTATACGTAATTTTTATGTACTTTATCTCTAGTTTATATAGTTAAAAACAGTAAAAAACGAATAATACATAATAGGTAGTTAACATCTTAAATTTATACATTAATTCTGCCTAAGCAGCTAAATATTAAAGCCATCAATGCCGATTATTGATGGCTCGTTCGGCTATGTTATCAATTAACTGAGGCATGATTAATTTAAACCAGCGCCCGAGCCTGCCACGTAAAGATGTAATTAATAAGCGCTGTCGTTTGCTGATCGCTTTTAAACAAAGATCTGCACACTCAGATGCCGTCATGATCTTATCTTCTTGCATCGGAGTTTCACCTAAGGCTTCACCATCGGACCCAATCGCTCTCCTGTGAGTTTCCCTAATCACAAAATCAGGACAGATCACGGTAATATCGATACCGGTGGATTTTAATTCAATACGCAGAGAGTCAAAAAAACCAACCACTGCTTATTTTCAATGCAGGTAGCGCAGCATGGGTTAAATACACCGCGCCTAGGTAATTAACCTGCATTCATAGGTTGGATCTTAAGGAATTAAAGTTGAAGTAATGCTCAGGATGTGATCTTATTTAATCACCACAAAAAAACAAAATTAACACACCCTGAACATTATGA
>Ga0209396_1002369_pt1 | contig 19814 bp, 16 predicted proteins | sample GOMGulsemesocosm_6_FD_184638 | JGI IMG/M metagenome (GOLD analysis project Ga0209396, IMG submission 184638) | Methane-oxidizing microbial communities from mesocosms in the Gulf of Mexico - GOM8C Gulf of Mexico (SPAdes) (version 2) | ecosystem: Environmental > Aquatic > Marine > Cold seeps...
CTGACTGATAAAGAAATGGCTGAAATCAATAGCATGGTTGAAGGCTCAAGCAGTACAGAAGAAGCGTCTGACTATGGTCAAGAAAAGCCAAAAACAAAAGGTGTACATTCAAAACGTGGTGTTAACAGTGCCGCACGTCAGAAGCGTTTCGGCTACGGTGATTATGCAACAACACCTGGTCAAGTTTTGAATGAAGAAGCGAGTTCAAATGTTTGGAATAAAGATGAGACAACCGCTGATCTAGATAAGAGCGATGAACCGGCATCTAATTTCTGGACACAAAATGCAGCATCGTCTGCTGCTGATACGCCTTCAGATATAGCTCAGCAAGATAAACCAGCGTCTTATTCTGATGAACAAATTGCATCAAGAGCGCGTTTTGAGTCAGCTGAAAAGAGAAAAGAACGTAAAAAACCAGCTACTCGATTCAGCATTATTGCTGATCGCGAAAAAGCGAAATTGGCGAATGCGAAGGCTAGTCCAGCTACGCCTCGTGTTAAAGGTACTCTTTCGTTGAAAAAGAAGTAGTTCGATAAATGTCAGTCGATAATTACCCTCTGATCGATATACCTTTTGACGTTCGCTACACCTGTTTATTTTGTGGCGAACCATCAAATGCAACGATCAATATACCGTTCTCAGCGGATGATATAAATAAAGCGCCCCATGAACCTTTATCTGTACCTGTATGCGCTGAATGTCTGTCTTTGGTAAAAAAAGCCCGCTGCCAGTCTATCTATCAATATCGTAATACCGTAAAAGCAGCGTTAACACGGAAATGCCAAAAAGCATTAAGTATTGGTTCAAATTGGACCGAACAAGAGTTGCAGGAATCTGAATTTGAAGGTGCTGCGTTTGAGGGCTTTAAGCGTAGTGCATGGATGATGTATACCATTGCAAAGGAAAGAGTTAACTATTCGGGTTGGCCTTTATGTCTTGAAGGGATCCCACTTGCCGCCGATGATGACGCTGGTGGATTTACGTTTGACGGCACGGACTTTGTCAGCGTTGAACACGCGATTGAGCATTACATCAAAACCTTTCATCTTGACGATGTTCTATTACCTGAACTCGTTAAATTATTAGGTACAGATAAGTTTGGCTATGCAATTCGCGTTAGTCGTCTTTATTTAACTATATCGGCAGCAGAGCGGACGCAGATAATCGCAGATATAGTAGAAAATCAGTCCTAAGTTTCTTAGGTGAATAATTATAATTTGAATAACTCAAAGCCGTGTTTGATTTTCGTTGCCAAAGCTTTGAGTTATTCAGTTATTCAGTTATTCAGCTATTTAAGTTAAGCAATTTGTCAGAAGATAAAATTAAGCATTAAAGTATACAACTGAGCATCCGTATCGCCATCGATAGGGGTTGTGATTAATTCACCATTACTACCATCTCTTGCATTCGTGTATTTCCACTCTGCATTTAACGATACCGTGGTTGTTAAATCATAACGCATTCCAAATAACAGAGAGTTATTTTTTTGGTTGTGGTGTGATTCTGCATAGGTCACATAGGGGGTAAATTTATCGATATTATAAGCGATGCTTGAATACCAATTGAAATGCATTTTATCGATAAGCACTTCGGCCGTTAGTAGCCAGTGATCAAGTGAATATTCGGTTCCTAATGTGTAAATGCTAATGTCGTCTGCAGGGATTTTCATACTCCCTTTCGGTGTAGTTACATCGACGGCATACTCGAAATACGCATAATTAAACATAATGCGATAGTCAAATCCGCTTAATTCGCTATTCAGACCAACTGTTTTTTCAATATTGAAATTATATTGAGTTTGACCGATGTTAACCTCGCCATCACTTTCTATACCCAGGTAGGGCGTTACCGTTAAATAACTCTCATCACTTATTTCGATATCCCAAGTCCCAGAGATACCATCATAAGATGTGATGCCTAACACTGAGTTATATACTTCTTGTTGAGGCCTGGCAGACGTATACGCTTGTCCAACATAGTAGTATTCAGAGCTTAGAAATAAGGGTAAGCGTAATCGCCCAACTTTTAAGTTAAAGTTAGATACGTTATAACCCACGTAGGCCCATTCTAACACCGGTGATGACCATTCATCTTGAGGGCGTTTTACAACCTGAATAGAAGCATTAAAGTTATCGTTAAAGCGGATATCACCTTGTAACCCCAACGTGGTATCACAATCATAACAAGTGTTATCTGTGATCTCTCGGTTAACATAGAGCGGCGTTGTATTGTTAGATCGGGTTATGGAAGTAGATCCAAAGCCACTTAACGATATGTCATCGGTAAGATTTAGTTTTGCATTTACTGCGAATGTACTCATTGATAGTGTTGTTGCTATAAAGCAAATCTTTGATGTATGCATGCTTTATTCCTCCGGATCTAAAACGAATAAAACATTAACATCTTCTGGTACTGACTTTATTGTGGCGTAAGCAATACCGTTAGGGTTTTCTTCCAGCCAATCGAGTATGGATGCAATATCATTATTTGATATGGTTACTGGTAGATTCCCTTTTCCCGAGAAGGCTAAACTGGCTCTATAACCATTCATTTGAGACAGTGATTTACCAAGTAACTTTTGGTAAAAATCAGCTTTCATGTCACTATCTTCGGTTAAATCTACAAGATTAATATGTTCCTTATTTATACGTTTTACTTTTCCTTTATATATCATTCTTACTTTGCTTTTACTCAGCTCAGGAAAAGAATTATTCAATGAAAATACTGCAAAACTTCGCCCTTCATCTTTACCCGCTTCCTCTTTAGCTGAGATAGAAAATGGGGGCGAGAATGAAAAAATGAGTAGTCCAACGCAAATATTGCGTAAGTTTAATCCTTTAAACATGTTTACCTGCTAATTTCAGTTCTGTTACCTATCATTTAAGTTAGTAAGAAAAAGGGTAAATAACAAATTAATTTTTACATGGAAGTCAAAAACTTATGCTTAATACGTTATCGATCAAAAAACGGCTAATAATTTTATTATTATGTCCATTATTGTTACTCACGTTGTTGATTGGCGATCGAGTCAGTGAGTCTATGTTCACGTTGAATCAACTTAATAAGCTTAAATATAGAATTGAACTACTCACGGAGTCGTTACACTTAAATTCATTACTGCATAGCATAAGAGTCAACAAACTTTCGGATGATACTGCCGCAAATGAAAACGAACTTACTTCGTTCACAAATGCTGTAAACAAATTAAAAGCATTAACGCCTTTAGCCTTACAAAATAGTAACAATGCGCTTGATTTATTATCGGATTTAGATGGTGCAGCTGAAGAGCTCACTAGCCTTAGTGCCGAAGATGTTAATGACTGGTCTAGTTGGATTTCGGATTCTACGAGTCAGTTACTCCTTATATTAGAAAAAAACAACCTAGATATTAACGATAAAGAAATAGAAAGTAATATTGAGGTTTTGTATCAATTACAGTGGCTTTATTTTTGGGCTAATGAAGAAAACTGGTACATAAACCTGATTGTTTCAGATGAGGGCGTTGATGTTAAATCTCTATTACCCGCCATTGTTGAAAGACAGCAGCTGTTCATTGAACGATTTATTGCGATTAGTGCCGATAACAACCAAATATCTCTTTTACAAAGTACCTTTTCTGATAAGGCATTTATAGACAGTTATGCATTACGTAATCTGATTCAAAGTGAACACTTTAAAGCGAGCGCAAGTAATTACGATATATCAGTGTTAGACAGACGTTTAGCATTAATTAGTCAGGTTGTGTCAAATGTAGGTGCGAACTTATCAATCAAGATTAAAACAAAAATCGCTGAAGCTAAAATGCATGTGGTGGCGTCGACCATTTTCATTACCGCATTATTACTCTGTGCATCTTATTTAGGTTGGCTGTTGATTCAACGCATTCTTGGAAACTTGAAAGAAATTATCGCCACGTTAATGCATATTGAAGATACCCATGACTATTCATTAAAAGTGAACATTGATGGTAACGATGAATTTAGTGCATTCGCAAAAATGTTAAATAAGCTAATTGAAGAGCGTTACATAAATGAAAATCAAATAATTCAGGCTAAGGAGTTAGCCGAACAGGCAAATGTTGCGAAAAGTTCATTTTTAGCGAATATGTCACATGAAATTAGAACACCGTTGAATGGTGTTATTGGCATGTCTAATATTTTAGCTAGCACGAAGCTAACACCGACTCAGCAGGACCATCTTGCTATCATTGAAAACTCTTCACAAACATTGCTTATATTAATTAATGACATTCTAGATTTCTCTAAAATTGAATCTGGTCACCTTACCATTTCGAATCATAATTGTAGCTTACGAGAAGTTATTTACGATACTGTGGCTATTGTTATCCCCACCGCCGCATCCAAAAACTTAGATCTTATCGTCAATATTTCACCTGAACTACCGAATGACTTATTATTAGATGAGCATCGATTACGCCAAGTCTTGATGAACTTACTATCCAATGCCGTTAAATTTACCAATCGTGGTCAAGTTAGTTTATCACTCAGTTGTAAATTACTCGCCAATACGCGGTGCGAGTTGTCCTTCTCTGTTGCTGATACAGGTACTGGCATTGAAGAAGATAAGCAACAGAAAATTTTCGAACCTTTCACCCAAGAAGATGGTTCAATTACACGAGAATTCGGTGGGACAGGATTAGGGTTAGCAATTAGTAGCCAATTAGTTGAATTGATGGGTGGTAAAATAGGCATTGATTCTGTAAAAGGCGAGGGGAGTAACTTCTATTTTACAATTTACGTCGACTCAGTTTCTGATATACGCGTTCAGAAGGACGTTCCTAAGAATACGAAGGTAACGGTTATCACTAACGAAATGGACTTTAGTCATAACATCTGTGCTGAACTATCACGTAATAATTTTGCTGATGTAACAACCGTTCCCTATACGCAGGATTTACCGAATAACGTACTGATGAATGACGCGATGGATAAAGATATTAATCTGCTGGTCGTTTATTGCCAAAATAGCGTTAAGCTAACGCTAAAGGATATAGATTTTTTAAGTAAATTAGCGCTTAAGCATACTTTTATTTTAGTGCAGTCGCATACAGATGAGAAGTATGATTTTGATAATAGAATTGATGGCTTAATTACCATGCCATTACTTGGTAACCGATTACTTAAAACCATGACATCAGCGCAGATGAACAAGGCTGAATTAGAGAAAGGCATAACGCCAAGTTTGGCTAATGAGCTAATGACTGGAGATAACCAAACTGAAAATATGCTTATTCTTATTGTGGAAGATAATTTGATTAATCAGAAAGTCGCCACCTTGTTATTAAAGCAGTGTGGTTATGATAGTCATATTGCTAATAACGGTGAAGAGGCTGTCACGATAGTATCTTCCGGAGAGCATAAGTATAGGGCCATTTTAATGGATTGTATGATGCCTGTCATGGATGGGTTTACAGCAACCGAACATATCCGAAAATGGGAAACGTCATTTTCGATACCGCAAACTCCCATTATTGCATTAACCGCCAGTGTGCTGGATGCTGATATTCAACGTTGTTTTGATGTTGGTATGAATGACTATGTGCCTAAGCCATTTAAAAAAGATGTACTTATCGATAAAATTGAGCGGCTAGCAAGCGCCGCTTAAGTTGATATTATCGATCTTGTTTAGGTTTTGAAGCATGGGATTGCTGACGTAATAACATTTTTAGTTCAGCAATATCCTGCTTTAACTCCATCACTTCTGTATGTAAGGTTTCTACATTTGGGGTTTGTTCTTTTATAGATTCTTTTCCACCATCAACAAACCACGAAGAGATAAATCCGGTAAATGTACCGAACAAACCAACACCGGCCGTCATGAGTAGTGCTGCGATGATACGGCCTCCTGTTGTTACAGGGTAATAATCACCATAACCAACCGTTGTTATCGTAACAAACGACCACCAAAGCGCATCCACACCATTGTTGATGTTACTGCCTATTTGCGCTTGTTCTAAGAGTAGAATACCGATAGCACCAAAGGTAACAAGCACCGATGTTCAAAGATCATTTTAACCACGAGCTTAGATGAGCGAATATGTTGAACAGCACGCAGGATCCGTGCAATCCGAATGATACGTATAAATTGAAGTTGCTCTACCATCGGGACACTGGATAATAAATCAATCCAACCCCATTTCATAAATTGTAACTTATTCTCTGCTTGATAAAAGCGAATGACAAAGTCGGTAAAAAAGAACAAACAAATGATATTATCCACACTGGTCAATATTTCGCTCACGTTACTAGACAGTGGGAATATGAGCTGAATCAGTGATGACACAACAACATGCAGTGATAAGATCAACATGAAAATCTGAAATGGATTAACATCATTATTGGTTTTAATTTTTGTTTGCACAGGTTAGCAGCCTTGATTTATTGATTTTGTTAATATAAACGTTACTGCGTAGCAAAACAAAATATTTTTATAATAGCTTAGTGGATAGGCATGTTTATAGTATAGAGGTGTAAGTTATGTTCGTTATTATTTTTTATGTGCCGCAAGAAAATGTGGAAGACGTTAAACAAGCGCTGTTTAAAGTCGGCGCTGGTACTATCGGTGATTATGCTAGTTGTGCCTGGCAATGTTTAGGTACGGGTCAATTTAAGCCATTGCTTGGTAGCCAACCACATATCGGTACGTTAAATGAGATCGAATTTGTCGATGAGTTTAGAGTCGAAATGGTTTGCAGTGCAGATAATGTAAGGGCCGCAATTCATGCATTAATTGCTGCTCACCCTTATGAAGAGCCTGCTTATCACATTTTAAAAACGCTAAATGTAGATGATTTACCTTAGCGTAAATAGCTCTTAACTTAGTTCTTAACTTAGCGATTAACTGCGCTGACTATAGCTGAAATTGTTTTTTCACAAGTAACCGTGATTAAACTGTCGGCATCTTGCTCCGTCCCCATTGCAACTGTTGAGTGGGGTTTCATTACACTTTTTCTGGTTGTCCTGCCTGATAAGTGTAGTTCTTTTGCTTTGGTAATCGTGATGATCTTTTCAGCATTTTCTGGGGTGACGCCTGCACCAGGCATGATACTAATTCTGCCATCAGCTTGAACGACTAACTCTTTGAGAAGTTTACAACCTTGTTCTGCCTTAGCTTGTTGACCAGACGTTAAAACGCGTTCGCAACCAGCATTGATTAAGATTTCTAACGCTTGTTTAGGATCATTGCATAAATCAAAAGCTCGGTGGAAGGTTACACCGATATCGCGAGAGGCTGTCATTAAACGTTTTAATGCGGCTTCATCAATATCACCCTCTGGTGTTAATGCCCCGATGACAACACCTTGGATACCAAGCAGTTTCATGAATTTAATATCAGAAACCATGATATCAACTTCTTGTTCGCTATATATAAAATCACCTGCGCGAGGGCGTATTATTGCATAAAGGGGGATAGTTGCTAGATCGAGAGACTTTTGGACAAAACCAGCATTGGCGGTTAGGCCTCCTAACGCTAACGCTGAGCACAATTCGATACGATCTGCACCAGATTGCTGAGCCGTTTGAAGTGACTCTATATTATCGACACATACCTCTATTGTAATTGTCATAAGTTTCTCTTTATTAATAATAATAAAGCAAGCATAAGCAGTTTTACATAATATGAAAGTATAAAAGGCGACTAAGGTCGCCTAGATCAATCATTAGGGTAAAAAATCAGAATATTGTTGCTAGAAAGACAATTGCTTTTCATCAATTGCAGTTATCGCACTGTTTTCTAACACGGCATAGCTATTTTGTTTCGGATGCTTGATAAGAATGACTTCTTCCGAAGTATTTGGATGGTATGATTCCTTTTTTAAATCCGTTTTTTTATATTTGAACGTACCTGTAATTTCTTGTTGTTCACGTAGACGAACAAATATAGGTTGTGCATAGCTTGGCAGTACAGATGTAACATGTTGATAGAAATCCGCTGCTGAAAATTCATGTATCGGACAATTTAAAGTAAGCGCAACCATGCCAGCTCGACCATCATGATGTGGCAGTTCGACCCCGTAAGCAACGGTCTGGTCAACTTGATTAAACTCATTAAGCTGACCTTCTACTTGCGTTGTCGCCACATTTTCACCTTTCCAGCGGAATGTATCACCTAATCTATCGACGAAAGAAATATGTCTGAATCCTTGATATTTAACGAGATCACCCGTATTGAAATAACAGTCGCCATCTTTAAGTACCGATTTGAATAGTTTTTTATTACTTTCTTTATCATCGGTATAACCATCAAAAGGGGATCGTTTGGTTATTTTTGTTAATAGTAAACCAACATCACCAGTTTTTACTTTGATCATTTTCCCTTTTTCATTATAAAGGGGTTCGTCATTATCAATATCATACTGTACAACGGTAAAGGCAAGTGGCGTAACACCCGCAGTGTGGGGTAAGTTCAATGCATTGGTAAACACCAGGTTACACTCACTTGCACCATAGAATTCGTTAATATGTTCAATCCCAAAACGCTGTTGGAATTCATCCCAAATCTCTGGGCGTAACCCATTACCAATAATCTTTTTAATACCGTGTTCTTTATCGTTATCTTTTGCAGGTACATTCAGGAGATAGCGGCATAGCTCGCCGATATAGGTAAATGCGGTTGCGTTATGGGCCCGTATTTCATCCCAAAATCGACTTGAGCTGAATTTTTCAGAAAGAGCAAGTGTCGCCGCGTTACCAAATACAGCACTTAATGAAACGGTTAAGGCGTTGTTATGATACAAAGGGAGTGAAAGATATAGCACATCATCAGCGGTAAGGCGTAACGATGCCATCCCCATACCTGACATTGATTTAAACCAGCGGTGGTGACTCATTTTTGCTGCTTTAGGTAATCCTGTTGTTCCAGATGTGAAAATATAGAATGCTGAGTTTTTAAGCTGAATCTTAGGTGTTGTATCCGGATTTAATACCGAATAATTTGCGACTAGTTTTGATATATCTCTAAACTTAATAGGGTGCTGGGGTTCGTTTAATGCCGGGATATAAAAGATGTTTTTTTGTAGCGTTGGCGTTAAGTTGTCTTTAATATCATTAATGGTCGAATTATAGATTTCATCGGCAATAATTAATGTCGTATCAACAACAGAGAGACTATGTTCGAGGATCGCATTCTTCTGTGTTGTATTTATCATACAAGCGATGGCACCGAGTTTAACAACGGCAAGCGCGATAATAATTGTTTCTGGTCTATTGTCGAGCATGATTGCCACTTTATCACTTTGGCTAATCCCATATTCATGTAAAAAGTTTGCATATTGATTCGCTTTATTATTCAGATCTTCGTAGCTATAACGTTGGTCTTTGAACTGGATTGCAATCAAACTCGAGTTTTTAATAGCCTGCTCTTCAAGTAGTAAACCAATAGACATATAGCGTTCTGGTTTTGCTTTTTGTAAGTGCCATAGACCTTTTAAAATAGGCTTAGGTGTTTTTAATATATTGATCGTACTTTTGAATAATTGCTTACCGGTTATAACAGTCATAAATTAATTCATTCTATTGAGTAAAGGGAGTATGACACCTGATAAATGGGTCACGCATTGTTCTGAATCCATTAAACTAAATCTATTGTTTTGCTGTGATAATGCGACGTTCAAACAAACTTGTGTAGGTAAATAAATAGCATGTTTAAATTGAACATTAATACTAATACGTTGAATATCAATAAGTACTTCTAATTGTGCGAGGACACGCGCTTTGGCTAGCATGCCGTGCATTATCGTTGACTTAAATCCCATTAATTTTGCTGGAATGTAGTGCAAGTGAATTGGGTTGGTGTCTTTTGAGATATAAGCATATTTAAGGGCATCTAAAGCTGTAAATTGAAATGATGATATCGTTTCCATGACTTGATCATCGAGTTCAACATTATTACGGGGACGTATTTGGGATGCTTTTCTTTTTAGTGGCTGCAAGAAGGTCGAATTACATTCCCATACTAATTTTCCATCTTCAAAAATATCAATATGGGTTTCAATGAAACGACCTTTTCCAGAGGTATGATTATTATTAACGCGACATAAAATGGTCAGTGTTGCGCTTTGCTTAATAGGAGCATGTTGCGTTATGCGGTTTGAATAATGAATTAGCCCCAATATCGAGACTGGAAATGCTTTAGACGTCATTAATTTCATTAACAAAGGAAAGGCAATCACGAAAGGGTATGTAGCAGGTAGATATCCAGTATGCTTAAAGCCACAACAGTTAATATATTGCTGTAAATTGTTTAAATCTATTACTTGACCACTGATGCAGTATTGATCTGTAAAAGGCTGTTCTGACCACGTATTTGCGAGTGTTTTAATCACTGTATTCAACATGGCCTTAGCATACAAAGGCACAATAAATGGTGGTTTGTTTAAGTGTATGATCTGGTTAGTGCTCATAATAATAAATCGTTCAATAGACTGTAACAATTATGTTAAACTCTTTGTGTATTCGTTAAATTGGCGAATGTGTAATCGGTTAATGTCAGCTCGGTCAAATACTTGGCCTAAATGGTGTTACTCATACCTTTGATAGTGGTAGAGTGAGCGCTTCAAATGAAGATTTAAAGTTAATAAGTGGAATAATTATGCAAGATGCGGGTGTGTTGTTACGCATTGCTTATAAGGCAATGAAAGAGTTAGATATCGATGTACTCGAAGTACTCTCTCGTTGCAACATTAGTGAAGACGTGCTGAATGATAAGGATTTACGTACCCCTAATCATGCACAAGCACATTTTTGGCAGGTACTTGAAGACATAACGAAAGATCCCAACATTGGTATCTCTCTTGGTGAACGGATGCCTGTATTCACTGGTCAAGTTTTACAGTATCTTTTTTTGAGTAGTCCTACGTTTGGTACAGGTTGGGATCGAGCAGCAAAATATTTTAGGTTGATTAGTGACGCAGCACGCGCTTCTATTCATATTGAAGGTGATATGGCGAGACTATCAGTTAACTTAGATGGGATGACTGAAGATGCAAACCGCCATTTGAACGATTGCTTAGTGATTGGTGCGTTTAAGTTTTGTCAGCATGTGACAGACGGTGATTTTAAAGCCAATAAAATTGCTTTTGCTCATCAACAACCTGAAGATGTAAGTGCCTATGCTAGCGTCTTTTCTTGTCCACTCGAGTTTTCAGCAGCGGACAATTTTATTTATTTTGATGCCGAATTGCTAGCTCGACCTTCAACACATGCCGAGCCTGAGTTGTTTGCATTACACGAGCAGCTTGCTAGCCGAAAAATTGCAAAATTAGAACTGCAAGACATCGTGAATAAGGTGCGTGGTATTATCGCCCAACAACTTGAGTCGGGCGTGGTGACATTAGAGAGTATTGCAACTGAACTTGATATGAAACCACGTATGTTACGGGCTAAGTTGGCTGAAATTGATTACAATTTTAATCAAATACTAGCTGATTTTCGTTGTGAGCTATCTAAAAAATTGTTAGCGAATACAGATGAATCAATTGATCAGATTGTATATCTTACTGGATTTTCAGAACCGAGTACTTTTTATCGAGCGTTTAAACGCTGGATGCAGATGACACCTATTGAATATCGCCGAAGTAAGCGGGTTGACGGCTAGTTTAACCTAGAAAGAAGTAGCTGCTATTCATCAAGGTTGCAGCTACTCCTACGTTACCTATCTCTAAGCGCCAATTAATGATTGGCCGCAAATTCGAATTGTATTACCTGTCACACCAGCTGCTTGTGGTTGCGCAAAAAATGCAATGGCCTCGGCTACGTCAATTGGTTTACCTCCCTGTTTTAATGAATTCATGCGACGACCTGCTTCACGAACGGTAAAGGGGATCGCTGCAGTCATTTTTGTTTCGATAAAACCAGGGGCTACGGCATTAATGGTTATATTCTTTTCAGCAAGTGGCTTTTGCATCGCATCGACATAACCAATAACAGCAGCCTTAGAGGTCGCGTAATTTGTTTGACCAAAGTTTCCTGCAATACCACTCATCGAAGATACGCAAACAATGCGACCATATTGATTCAATAGGTTTTCATTTAGTAGTCGTTCATTAATTCTTTCCATGGCCGACACATTGATATCCATAAGTACATCCCAGTGATTATTCGTCATACGAGCGAGGGTTTTATCTTTTGTAACCCCTGCATTATGCACAATGATATCAAGTGACGTTTCACGTACAAATTCAGCAATGATCGTCGGTGCGTCATCAGATGTGATGTCGGCAACGATGGCACTGCCTTTTAAGCGATGCGCAATTTTTTCAAGATCCTGTTGCAGTGCAGGTATGTCTAAACAAATAACATGAGCGCCATCACGAGCGAGTGTTTCTGCAATCGCTGCACCGATACCACGGGATGCGCCTGTCACAAGCGCGGTTTTTCCTTGTAAAGGTTTAGTTAAGTTTACCGTGTCGTGTATTGCTCCTGGCTTCACATTAATCACTTGCGCAGATATATAGGCTGATTTAGCTGAAGTAAGGAACCGGAGTGGGGCGCTAAGCAAGGATTCACAGCCTGCTTGCACATACATAAGTTGGCATGTGCTGCCATTTTTACCGATTTCTTTGGCCAGACTACGACAAAAACCTTCTAAAGATCGTTGTACAGTAGCGTAACTCACATCCTCAAGGTGCTCACTCGGACGGCCTAAAATGATGACTCTGCTACATTTTGGTAGTTGTTTTATCACTGGTTGGAAAAATCGGTGCAATGCGCTTAATTGTTGGCTTGTTTTAATGCCAGATGCATCAAAGACAATACCGTTAAATTTATCTGATTTACCAATCGCATTTAGGCTAATTGGGGTAGCGCTAAAAGGGCTATCATTAAATTGGTCATTAAGGTTGGCTAACTCTGGTGTGCTATTCGGATAAGAGATAGCCAGTTCTGCATCGCTAAATGTTTCAATGATGGGTTTTATCAGATCACTATTCGTGGCAGCTCCGATAAGTAAACGACCAGAAATAAGATCTGAACCGTGGGAGAAGCGCGTTAATGTAACGGGTTGTGGGAGGTTGAGCATTTTGAATAGCGCTGAGGTCCACTTACCATTGGCGATTTTTGCGTACGTATCCGTCATTATTAAATCCTTATTATAGTGAACTGCCTTAATACTAAAACCGAGCATGTGCTAAAAGTTCTGCTATTACTATGACCTATCTGCCAGAGGACATTTATAAATAGACCAGTTCATTGCAGCGTAAATCGGTATAGTATAACTAAATAATATTCAGATTATGATTTTGTCGTTATAACTGTGAATAAATTATCATCTATCAATGTCTTATCATAAAAATTAACGATAAAACAGTGATGAACAAATAACCAGATTAGAGTTTTTATTTTAAACTTGTATCAACAATGTTACATTAATGTATCTTAACTCTAATGTGCTGCCGGCATATATAAGTCGTCTTAATTAAAGGAATAAACAATGACAGGTCAAACAATAAGAAGAGTTGCAATTATCGGCGGTAACCGTATCCCGTTTGCACGTTCAAATACCGCATATTCGAAATTAAGTAACCAAGATATGCTAACGGAAAGTATCCGTGGTTTAGTCGTAAAATATAACCTACGTGGCGAACAACTTGGTGAAGTTGTTGCTGGTGCGGTTATTAAGCATTCTCGTGATTTTAACTTAACGCGTGAATCTGTTTTAAGTGCAGGTCTAGCTCCTGAAACACCTTGTTATGACATCCAACAAGCATGTGGTACTGGTCTAGCGGCTGCAATTCAAGTTGCAAATAAAATTGCACTTGGTCAAATTGAAGCAGGTATTGCTGGTGGTTCAGATACAACGTCTGACGCACCTATTGCTGTGAGTGAAGGTATGCGCAGTGTGTTACTTGAGTTGAACCGTGCTAAAACGGGTAAGCAACGCCTGAGTGCTTTATCTCGCTTACGTCTTAAGCATTTTGCACCACTAACACCAGCTAACAAAGAACCTCGTACAAAAATGGCGATGGGCGATCACTGCCAAGTGACAGCGAAAGAGTGGAATATCTCACGCGAAGCACAAGATGAATTAGCATGTGCAAGTCATCAAAAATTAGCGGCAGCATACGAAGAAGGTTTCTTCGACACATTAGTATCACCTATGGCTGGTCTGAAGAAAGATAACGTATTACGTGCAGACACGACAGTTGAAAAACTGGCTAAATTAAAGCCTTGTTTTGATAAAGTTAACGGCACGATGACGGCGGGTAACAGTACTAACCTAACAGATGGTGCGTCAGCAGTATTACTTGCAAGTGAAGAGTGGGCTGCGGCACATAATTTACCTGTGCAAGCTTACTTAACATTTGGCGAAACAGCTGCGGTTGATTTTGTTGATAAAAAAGAAGGTCTGTTAATGGCTCCTGCATATGCAGTGCCAAAAATGCTTAAGCGTGCAGGTCTAACATTACAAGATTTCGATTTCTATGAAATTCATGAAGCATTTGCAGCGCAAGTTCTATCAACATTAGCAGCTTGGGAAGATGAAAAATTCTGTAAAGAGAAGTTAGGTCTTGATGGCGCACTAGGCTCAATTGATTTAACTAAGCTTAACGTGAAAGGCAGTAGTTTAGCAACGGGTCACCCATTTGCTGCTACTGGTGGTCGTGTTATTGCTACATTGGCACAGCTGCTTGATCAGAAAGGTTCAGGTCGTGGCTTAATCTCGATTTGTGCTGCTGGTGGTCAAGGTATCACGGCAATTCTAGAGAAATAAACGCACTGTTTATTGTCTATTGATTAAGACGTCCTATGATATACAGGGTATCTTTTAAATAAAACGCCAATACTGCAGAGTATTGGCGTTTTTGTTTAAGTCATTAAATGACACGAATATGATGCCATTATTTTAACCTTTAATGGGATCAGAGTATGGCGCCCCCAATAAGAAATCCAAGTGCGACGGATGTAGAGATAGTGACAACGCCTGGAATGAAGAAAGGGTGGTTAAATACTAAATTACCAATGCGAGTCGAACCTGTATCATCCATTTCTACTGCAGCGAGTAGCGTGGGATAAGTTGGTAAAACAAACAACGCACTCACCGCAGCAAATGAAGCGATGGCCGTTATAGGGGCGACTCCAATGGCTAATGCGGCAGGCATCAAGGCTGTCGTAGTGGCACCTTGTGAGTAGAGCAACGTTGAGGCGAAGAATAGAGTTACTGCAAGCATCCAAGGGTATTGATTAAGGATGTCCGCTGAAAACGTTTTGATCTCTTCAATATGGCTTGATACAAAAGTATCACCTAGCCAGGCTACACCGAGTACACAGATACAGGCGCTCATGCCTGCTTTGAATGTTGCAGCATTTGCTATCTCTGATGCATCAATTTTAGTAAAGGTTACAATAGCGGTAGCGGCCGAGAGCATAAATACCATAATGGCATCGTTACGGCTTAAGGTTGGGTTTTCAATGATATTAACCGCGTCTGAGATCAGGGTTGCATAGATGATTACCCCTATGATTGCAGTTACAAAGATACCTGTTGCTAGCTTAGCACTTGGCAATATCTCTCTTTGTGTCTGACCTTTAAATTTTACCAATCCTTTAGCCAATTTTTCCTGATAGATAATGTCATCTTTTAGCTCGCAGCCTAAAAAGTTAGCAACGAATGCGCCGACCATACAAGCGATGAATGTTGATGGGATACAAATAGCTAACAGTGTTAAATAACCCACGCCTAGTGGTTCTAAAATACCAGAGAAGAAGACTACAGCTGCAGATATTGGCGATGCTGTGATAGCGATTTGTGACGCGATAACCGAGATGCTCAGTGGTCTTGATGGGCGTATTCCTTGTTCTTTAGCTACTTCAGCAATAACCGGTAATGTTGAAAATGCAGTGTGACCAGTCCCTGCAAGCAACGTCATAAAGTAGGTGACCATTGGGGCGTAAAAAGTGATTCTTTTTGGGTTTTTACGCAGAAAACGTTCAGATAATTCGACTAGCCAGTCTAATCCTCCAGCCACTTGCATCGAAGCAATTGCAGCAATCACGGACATGATGATTAAAATGACATCGATGGGAATATTTCCGGTGTCAACACCCATAAACAGGGTCAGTACCAATACTCCCGTGCCACCGGCAAGGCCAATACCAATACCACCGATACGAGCGCCAAGATAGATAAAAGCAAGTACAACAAAAAACTCTACAGCAATCATAAATGACCTTAATTTGAATAGTTAATGGTGAAAAAATCTACTTGCAACGCCTTAGGTAGAATAAAAAGGCAGTGTAAGATACCTAATACGGAGTAATTGTAACGCCGCTGTCGCTTGGGTAGAAGAAGTGATTACACTATTTACTAAAGCTGTGAGGTCGTTCACATGTGTTTGATATCTATCCTGAATAGATAATAAGAACAGAGATAAAGATCCAAATTAAAGAAGAGGTGAGAGTGTGGGGAATTAATTATAAAAAACAGCACCGAAGTGCCGTTTATAAGCTACACGATTTTAAAAGTGGCGCTTTCTGCTTTTGGGAAGATAGTTACGACATTAAGCTGTTTCAAACGCGATACCTACAGCGGTAGAAACTTCGTCAGCGATAGCACCTGTTTCACTGTTAACTTGCTCTGTGGCCTTTAATGTAGCTAAATCACCATCGACATGTGAAATTGACGCAATATATTTTGCCGTACGAATCCGTATAAACGGGAATGCAAAACCTAAAGAGACTACTAATAGTAGAACATTAGTGATAATTAATATTACACAAGGGTTTACCGTCATTGATGACTTGAACTGAATCTCGTCATTGAGTGTTGTTTTAGAGAAAATATAGTTACGTAGTTCAGCCTGAAGGTGAACTTGAATATAGATAATCATAACGACTAGGCCGATATAAGGTAAAAACTTAAGAAGAGTTCCTGCACTGCTACCCATGCCCATTGATATACCTCCAACAACCCCGAATAATGCGACAGTAATGATCAACATTAATAAGAATTTTAAAAACATCGGAAAAATGTCTTTAGTCGAGAGTTCGCTTGAAAATGTAAGGTCTCCGTAGCGAGTGTTATTTAACGTATATTGATGAATGCCTTTAATCACCCAAGCAAATAGAAATGGTGCTAACGCTAGCGCAATAACAACTCCAACAATTACGGTAAGCACCATCGAAATAGGCTTAAGAACCATTGCTGTTATTGCAATCGCAGCGCCGACCACAATATAAGCGGCGAGTGGTTTGAGTAATACGGCTATATAAGCCTGACCATAACGACCATTAAAGTTGAAACGAATATTACGATATTGTGTCATCTTCAATTCAAAGCCAATACTACGTACATATAATACGGGGAAGAAAGCTAGCATGACGAGCATCATTGCGCCACCTGCCACTGGGTTTGAGATATTTAAAAGAACCCAAACGCCTAAACCAATCGCGGCAATAATTCGACCGATTAAAATACTTACTGGCTTTGCGAGATATGAAAAACGATCGCCATCAAGACTGGTATTATCATAGAAATACTGATTTGTTCTCACTGTCGCCCAGGCTGAATAAATGCCAAAAGTGACAATTGTTAACAGTATATTTACTATCCAAATAGCAAAGTACTCTTTTGTTTTTCCTGTAAATTCAAAGTTATGTGTTTGCATATGTAATCCGTTACATAAAGGTTGTCGGTACACTACACAATAAAGGGTATTACAACAAACTCAATGCTCAAACATTAGAATGGTAACTAAGTATGGGTATTATAATGAAAGGCTAGGGGAGAGGAGTGAGAAAATTATGAAAAAAACAGCACCGAAGTGCTGTGTATATAAGGTGCTGTTTTAAAAGAAGAGGTTTCTGATATCCGGGATGATTGTTACGAAATTAAGCTGTTTCAAACGCGATACCTACAGCTGTAGAGACCTCAACTGCGATAGATCCTGTTTCATCAGTGACCTGTTCAGTCGTGCGTATTGCCTTTAAATTACCCTTTATATGGGATACTGAGGCAATGTATTTTGCTGTACGTACTTTTACAATTGGAAACGCCAAGCCTAAAGTTATCACTAATAGCAACATATTTGTAATGATTAATGATGCATAAGGCTTAACACTCATTGATGACTGAAGCTGTATTTTCTTATTTAATTTTGTATTAGAAAACAAATAACTACGAAGTTCACTTTGTAAATAGGCTTGGAAATAAATCATCATACTGATAAGACTGATATAGGTTAAAAACATTACTAATAATTGAATTAAATATCCCTTGTTTGAAGCCAGAACTACAAAAATACCATCAATCACAGCATATAGTACCGTTACAATGATTACCATGAATATGAATTTTGAATAAATCCGATAAATATCATTGGCATCTAGTGACGTTGAGAATTTAAGGGCTCCATAACGTGTGTTATTCAAGGTGTATTCATGAATGCCTTTAATTACCCAAATAAACAGAGGTGAAGCTAAAATGGAGGTTATACACATAGCTGGAATAATGCTAGATACACTAGAATCGATTTCAAATATTAATAAAACCATGATATGTACTATTGTGAAGGCAATACTTGCAAAGGCACAGGTAACGAGCGGTTTGAGTAGTATAGGAATATAGGCCTCACGGTAGTTACCAATAAAATTAAAGCGAATGTTGCGATACTGAGTCATCTTTAGTTCATAAGCAATAATTCGAACAAACAAAATTGGTGACACGGCAATAATAATTAGTGTTGCGACTACTCCTGTGACTAGAGAATTACTATACAAATAAAACCAAACAGTAAGTGCTATGACTGTAAACATTCTGCTTGATAGAATATCATAGGGGTTCGCTAGATAAGAAAAGCTATCGCCATCAAGGCTGGTCTTATTATAAAAATATTGGTTTGTTCGTACCTTTGCCCAAGGGGAATAAATGCCAAATGTCATAACAGTAAATACTATATTTATTATCCAAATATCAAAATATTCTTTATTCTTCCCTTTAAATTCAAAGTTATGTGTTTGCATATGTAATCCATTACATAAAGGTTGTCGGTACACTACACAATAAAGAGTATTGGGCTCAACTCAATGCTCAAAACTAAGAATGGTAATTAAGTATGGAAATTATAATGAAAGGCTAGGTGAGAGGTCTGAGTAAATGATGACACAAAAAAACAGCACCGAAGTGCTGTTTATAAAAAGTGCTGTTTTGATTGAAGCTGATTTAACTAAGCGCGAACGTTAGATTAATCTTCATATGCTTCGTTGTGAACACCCGCTGCACGACCTGATGGATCCGCATTGTTTTGGAAGCTTTCATCCCAAGCCAATGCTTCTACCGTTGAACAGGCTACAGACTTACCAAATGGTACGCATTTAGCGGCTGAGTCACCAGGGAAGTGATCTTCAAAGATGGCACGATAGTAGTAACCTTCTTTAGTATCTGGCGTATTGATTGGGAATTTAAATGCCGCACTTGCTAACATTTGATCCGTTACTGCTTCTGCTACGTGTACTTTAAGTTGGTCAATCCAAGAATAACCAACACCATCAGAGAATTGTTCTTTTTGACGCCATACAATTTCTTCTGGTAGTAAATCTTCAAATGCTTCACGAATGATGTTTTTCTCAATTCGGTCGCCTGTGATCATTTTTAGTTCAGGGTTTAGACGCATTGCAGTATCTACAAACTCTTTATCTAAGAATGGTACACGGGCTTCGATACCCCAAGCGGCCATTGATTTGTTCGCGCGTAAGCAATCAAACATATGTAATTTATTTACTTTACGAACAGTCTCTTCATGGAACTCTTTAGCATTTGGCGCTTTGTGGAAATACAAGTAACCACCGAACAGTTCATCT
>Ga0209396_1002370_pt1 | contig 19808 bp, 20 predicted proteins | sample GOMGulsemesocosm_6_FD_184638 | JGI IMG/M metagenome (GOLD analysis project Ga0209396, IMG submission 184638) | Methane-oxidizing microbial communities from mesocosms in the Gulf of Mexico - GOM8C Gulf of Mexico (SPAdes) (version 2) | ecosystem: Environmental > Aquatic > Marine > Cold seeps...
GAACCATAAATACGATTTCGTAATGACGCATTTATATTTCCTTACGGTTTATTAGCCCGTACATGGCTCGGCTGGACCAGTATGAGGGCAAGGAACTATGGATAGCCGAATTTGGACGCGAATTATAGAGTAATAATCGCCTTAGAGCAATGGCTACTTTAATAAACTGCGATAACAAGAAAAAACAGTACATATTTCAGCCCTTGAATTTCTTTTTACAGCTGCTAAAATCAGTGACATTGCATGGTAGCTAAGATTAAAAAATGATTTTTAAAAACACACTCCAAAAGATAATGTCCCTTCTTATAATCGCGCTCGTAGCTACCTTTATTACAATTAATTTAACAACACAGGCCACAGCAAATATGTTCGGGTTATTTAAGAAATATGATGTTCACTTATCGCCTATTGCTCGCGGTAGTATTAGTCACAACGGTAAGCCATTGGTTAATCAAGAAGTGACTAGAGCATTAACTTATGGCGATGATGACGAGCAAATAGATACAGTCATTACGGATAAAGACGGTAATTTCCTTTTTCCCGAAAAAAATATTCGCTCGAGTCGTCCAGGCTCTATGTTTGATGAGTCAACGGTCCGCCAAATTATTCTAGTAGAAAAAAATAATGAAAAATATTTACTTTGGTATACCAATACTTTTGGCGTAAAACCAGCTCAAGCAATATCAGAAAAGCTTTTATCTTTGGATTGTGATTTGAGTAATTCGGAAGAAACATTTGAATTCCAAAGCATAGAGCACCCTAAATTTAACCACTTCACTTACAGCATTTGTCGCTGGTAATAGACACGGACGAATCTCTCAATAAGGATATATTATGTCAACCCTATCTCCAAAAATAGCAGCATCTCTTGCGCTTGCTTCATATGAAATGAAAGGTAAGTCAGCGACGGGGATCGTTAAACTTGGCCCGACCATCGACAGAGTGTTTGATTTTGACCTTTCAAAGGGGCCAGTACAAGGCGTTTCAGGCGGTTTTTTCTCGCACCTGTTTAACAGTACAACTGGATTTGCGATCGTAGGAAAAGGTAAAGCTAAGCATCAAGGAGACGTTATTGTTGCTATCAGAGGAACCGCTAGCCTGAGAGATGGCATTACGGATGGTCACTTTGGACTAACAGGATCAGAATCAGGCGAAATGGTGCATGCTGGCTTCCATAAAACGTTTTTAACCATGAAGTCAGCGATCAGAGAGCGGGTTAAGAAGTGTCGCGGTTCTGCGCCTGGAGGGACGATTCATTGTGTTGGGCATAGTCTGGGAGGCGCTTTGGCAACACTTGTTGCTGATTGGCTAAAATTCGAATTTGGTTGCTCAGTAAACTTATATACCTTTGGCTCCCCTAGAGTTGGTCTGGCAGGGTTTGCACGTAAATCGACCCATAGTATAGATAATGTTTTTCGATGTACCCATGGCGCAGATCCAGTGCCTAAAGTACCGTTGTGGCCATTCACTCACGTCCCGCAAGATGGTTCAGAGTATCGTTTAGATGGTTCATCTGGTTTTAGCCCTAGCGCTCATAGTATGGGTAAAGAAGGCAGCCCAGGCTATATCAATTCAGCGAATCACGATAGCTGGCAAGCATTGCAGCAGCAATCAGATTCAAATTTAAGCGCTGCGGTTCGCTTACGCTATGAGAATAGACATCAAGCGACTCATAGCGGCCACTGGGCTGATAAAATTAGTGCTGCGCTTATAACGCTATTAAAAGACGCTGGTTACTACACAACCATAATGGCGCAAGCAGCGATCGGCAGCGCACTCACATTCTATGATTTAGTGGCACGAACATTAGATAAAATTGTGAAGGCATCAGTTAAGTTAGCGGATCAAACCCTTGGCTTACTAGGTCATATGCTTGCTTTTGCGGGTAAAGCAACTCATAAGCTTGCTGAATTAAGCTATAAGACAATTAAATGGGTATTTGATAAAACGCTTGGCGTGCTTTATCGCTCAGCGCGAACAGCAATTGATGGTGTTTTCTAAGAAATAAATCAGCAATACTAATTTTTATAATAAACGAATATAGGGGGATAATAGTTCCCCCTATTAAACAGCGATTACAAACCGCGTTGACGTACCACTTCAAACAGACAGATACCTGTCGTTACTGATACGTTTAAGCTTGAAACACTACCCGCCATTGGTAACGAGATTAAGTGATCACAATGCTCACGCGTTAAACGACGCATACCACTACCCTCAGCGCCCATGACAAGCGCGATAGGACCCGTTAGTTTAGCATCGAATGCGGCCGATTCAGCTTCACCAGCTGTACCGAAAATCCAAATACCTTGTTGCTGAATTTCACGCATAGTACGCGCCAAATTAGTTACTTGGATCAACGGCATCGTTTCAGCAGCACCACAGGCTACTTTACGAACGACTGGCGTTAGCGACGCCGCGTTATCTTTAGGCACGATAACCGCATGTACACCCGCGGCATCCGCGCTTCGAATACAAGCGCCAAGATTATGCGGATCGGTCACACCATCTAAGATCAACAAAAATGGTTGATCATTAGCGGCGATTATCTCATCGAGATCCGCTTCGGTTTTAACCCGCGCAGCACGCGCATTAGCGATAAGGCCTTGATGCGATTCGCCATCGGCGCGATCTTCTAAGGTTTTCTTAGCGACAAATGACACACTGACGCCGTGACGTCTTGCGAGGGTTATCGCTTCATTCATTCGTTTATCATCACGACCCTTTAATGCAAAGATTTCAAGGATACGTTCTGGTTCGTTATTTAGTACGGCTTCAATGCTGTGAATGCCGAACAATAGATCATGCTTACTCATTTATGACTTGTTACCTTGTTCTTTCTTTTTGCGGCCGTTTCTACCACCGCGTGATTTATTATTACTGCTTTTCTTCGCACCCGATTTTGCTCTATCTGATTTAGGTTTATCAGATTTAGGCTTATCAGATTTAGATTTCGCACCACTAGAACGTTTATTTGTTTGCTCGCTACTGCCGCGACTTGAACGACGTTTCTTCGGGGTGAAATCACTTAATGTCAGATCAATTTTCTTATCATCAAGATTAACCGCAGCAACTTTAACTTCGATGCGATCACCCATGTGATAAGTAACATTACTATGCTCTGCCACTAAACGTGCTTTGACTTGATCGAAATGATAATAATCTTCTGCCAATGCGCTGATATGCAATAAGCCTTCGATGTTTACGTCATCAAGACGAACGAAACAACCAAAACTTGTAACGGTGCTAATCGTACCAGCAAAGGTATCGCCAACATGCTCCAGCATATATTCACACTTAAGCCAATCAGCAACATCACGGGTCGCATCATCAGCACGACGTTCAGTCATTGAACAGTGTTCACCTAAATTAGCCACTTGCGCCGCTTCATAGTGGTAAGCACCGATTTTTTTGCCTTCTTCCTTACCTAGTTTTTTCTGTTTGACCAGTAAAGACTTAATTGTACGATGCAAGATTAAATCTGGGTAACGTCTAATTGGTGATGTGAAGTGACTGTAATGAGTCAATGCCAACCCAAAATGCCCTTCATTTTCAGGGGCATAAACAGCTTGTTTCATTGAACGAAGTAACATGATTTGAATCAGCTCACTGTCATCACGAGTCTTTACCTTCTCAAGTAATTTTGCGTAATCAGCAGGTTTAGGCTTATCACCACCACTCAACTCTAATCCAAGTTCTCCAAGGAAGGCGCGGAAGTTTAATAATTTGTCGTCTCCTGGCGTATCATGAACACGGAATAAGGCAACGCCTTCATTCTTTTCAACAAACTTAGCTGATGCAACATTTGCCAAGATCATGCATTCTTCAATCATCTTGTGCGCATCATTTCGAACCAATGGCACGATCTTATCAATCTTGCGTTTCTCATTGAATATGAATTGCGTTTCGCTGCTTTCAAACGCGATTGCACCGCGCTCTAAGCGGCGGGCATTTAACGTTGAATAAAGACGATGTAATTCTTCTAACTCAGGCACACGTGGTGCAAACTCTTCACGTAATGCTTTATCACCGTCAAGAATCTGCGCTACCTTAGTATAGGTAAATCGAGCATGTGAATTCATCACCGCCGGATAGAATTTATAGCCAGATAGGTTACCAACAGCACTAATGGTCATTTCACAAACCATACATAGGCGGTCAACTTTAGGATTTAACGAACAAAGACCATTCGATAAAACCTCAGGTAACATCGGAATAACATTGGCAGGAAAATAGACTGAATTACCACGTTCTAGTGCTTCTTCGTCTAGCGAAGTGCCCATTTTAACGTAGCTACTAACATCAGCAATTGCTACCCATAAACGCCAACCGCCACTTTTCTTCGCTTCACAAAAAACAGCATCATCAAAATCTCGAGCATCTTCGCCGTCAATTGTTACTAATGGTAAATCACGAAGATCAACTCGGCCTTCTTTCGCACTTTCAGGAACGTCTTCCGTCAAATGAGCAATTTCTTCATTAACTTGCGCTGAGAATTCATGCGGTAAATCGTGATTGCGTAATGCCATCTCGATTTCCATGCCTGGATCCATTTCATCGCCCATCACTTCAGACACAATACCTAAAGGACTTTGATGACGACTTGGGCGTTTAGTGACAGTGACAATAACAACTTGACCGTTGCGGGCACCGTTAACACACTCATTTGGGATAATAATATCTTGGGCAATACGAGCTTCATCCGGTACAACAAATGAGATATCACCGTCAACAAAGAAGCGACCGACATATTTCGTTTTGCCAAATTCAACCACGCGCACAATACGTGCATCGCGTTTGCCGCGACCAAAGGTTGAGTGTTGTGCTAATACAGTATCGCCGTGAAAAACGGTGTGCATTTGCTTTTGATCAACAAATAAATCTTTACCGCCTTCTTCCGGACGGAAAAATCCAAAACCGTCGCGATGACCGATGATCTTACCTTTCATCAAATCCATGCGCTCTGGCAAGCCATAGCTGCCATTACGGATATAAACGGCTTGACCATCACGCTCCATCGCTCGTAAGCGACGGCGTAGGCCTTCTAAGGCATCTTCATCGGTAATGCCAAAGGCTTGAGCAATTTGCTCACGCTTTAGCGGCGCATCAGAATCTTTTAGCAGTTCAAGGATCAACTCGCGAGAAGCAATTGGGTTATCGTATTTTTGTTGTTCGCGTTCAAAATGTGGATCTTGATCGGCACTGAAGTTTTTAGACATTAATTATCGTCATCTTTGAAAAATTGGCGGCAGTATAACAGATTTAACTGATACTGCCTAAAAATGAATCTAAATAACTATTTTAATAGCGGTCTTTTTGCGCGTTCAACCACACTTTGTGGCATAAGTGCGGCCAATTGACTCAATAACGCCGTCGCCTGACGGCGTTTAGCGGCATCGGCAATCACTGAATTGTGTAACCAATGATAGGCATTTTCATAATCACGTGGGCTTCCCTGCTCACTGGCAAGAATACCGACCAGTCGTAATTGTGCATTAACATTACCTAAACTAGCGGCCTCGGTTAGGTAGCGGGTAGCACGTTTTAAATCAGGTTGGAAAAACTTACCGATATGATAATACCTCCCAAGCTGCTCTATTGCTTCAATTAACCCTTGATGGGCACTTTGCTCCATCATATATATGCCGTACTTAGCGTCCAAGGGGACACATACACCATACGCCAGCATATCACCGTATAAATATTGATAGCTTGGCAGTTTAACAATTTCCGCACGCGCTTTAATATCTTCAACTAATTGGCATTGGTCCTTTTTAACCCGTGCTAAATGTGTATTATTGGCAATTAAGGCCAATAACTCGCGCTGCGAATAAAGTTGGATCACACCATCCTCTTCTGCAGCGGCGTTAGCCCCTAAACAACTCAATGTTAGGGTTATTAATAGAAGCTTTATTTTAGACATTAATATCACGACCTAGCGTTAAATTTAAATAAACCGATACTCTAATGTATCGGCAATAGTAGAGATCCCTTAATAGGGTTTTATCAATTGCAGTAAAATAGTTACAATAGCGATGTATTTTGCAATTAACACAGGTATTCCCTTGGCATTTGTCTACAACCCACCAACCAACCCTTGGCTTTCGATTATCTATCAAGACAATGATATTGTTGTGATTGATAAACCTAGCGGTTTACTTTCCGTTCCTGGACGTGAGTTACACCACCGCGATAGCGCAACCACTCGATTAATGCGCGTACTACCGACCGCCTTAGTCGTCCATCGTCTCGACATGGACACATCAGGCATTATGCTCTTTGCGCTTAACAAAGCGGCTCAAAGTAGCTTATCAAAACAATTTCAAGCGCGCACTACCTCGAAAAAATATTTAGCCAGAGTCATTGGCGAGCCAGCAGAGCAAACGGGTAGTGTTGATTTACCGTTAATCTGTGACTGGCCAAACCGGCCATTACAGATGGTCGATCACGAGGTAGGTAAGCCATCACTCACGCATTGGTGTGTACTAGAACGCCATGGCACAGCCAGTCTGTTAGAGTTAACACCAATCACCGGACGCTCTCATCAACTGAGAGTACATATGCAACAAATAGGCCATCCGATTTTAGGTGATCGTTTCTACGGCAAGCCAGATGCGGTCAAATTATCGCCACGTTTAAACTTACATGCATTTACGTTAAGCATCGCTCACCCAATCACGCAAGTACCATTGACGTTTAAAGCACAATGTCCATTTTGAGCAGCATAGCTTGTGTCATTTAATACTGACTGTTAACGTTAATAAAACCAGCGGTACTTATAATGGTGCTTCATACACAGAATAGAGAATTTAATGGCTAGAATAGTGACACTAATCTTATTGCTGAGCACCTTAAGTTTTAATGTACTTAGCGCGGATGAAAAGGCGATCTCGAGTGATGAGCAAGTTTTAGCGCAGACGTTGCCGGCTAACGAAGTGTTGTGGCTAGAGAGCAGCAACGGCAAATTTTTGTCGCTCCACCGAACACATTTAGCAAAAATGCGGCGTGGAATCGCCATCTTAGTACCAGAGACAACAACCAATATCATCAACCCCGATTATATTGAGCCGCTGCGCCATCACCTTAACGACGTTGGTTGGGCAACACTCGCGATAATGCCGCCGCTATTCATCATCGCAGATGACAAACCTTCGGCCTATGCCGACGCCTTAATAGAACGTGTTAATGCGGCATTAGCATGGAGCAGAAAGGAACACCAACATGTGGTGCTCATTATGCAGGGACGCCAGATGGCCTATTTAATTGAGGCTCAGGTCCAGCAGCATCTACAGCCTGTGAATGCAGTGGTACTGCTCAATGCCCTACCAGCCTTTGAGCAAGATACAGACGCATTAAGTAAGCAATACCCGGATAGTGCAACTGAGTTCTCCACCCAGTTGACCGCTTTAATGCTGCCGCTATTGGATCTCAATCATTTGGATCGTAGCCAAACGATTGAAGAGTTAACTGAGCGTAAAGCGTTAGCAACAAAACAACAGGCTAATTATCGTCAAATAAAATTTTATACCCGTGATAACTACCTAACAGCAACCAAATCAATATACGGTTGGTTGAGTAGTATCGGGTTAAAATAATGCAGCAATAGGTATTAACTCATGGCGCGAGCTTGGACCATCTTAGCTTTAATATCGCGTACCGCTTGCTCTAAACCGATCATCGATGCTCTTGCAATAATCGAATGGCCTATATTAAGCTCATAGATCTCAGGGATAGCCGCGATTGCTTCGACATTGTGATAGTGCAGTCCGTGTCCCGCATTAACGACTAAACCTTGTTGATGCGCGTATTTAGCCATGTTTGCAATACGTGATAGCTCAGCTTGCTCGGTAATGGCATTATCAGCATCGGCATAACAGCCAGTGTGTAATTCAATATATGGCGCGCCAACTTTTACCGCGGCATCTATTTGTTCTTTATCGGCATCAATAAACAACGACACTTTAATGCCAGCCCCTTTAAGCTGAGCAATCGCTTCGAGCATTGTATCGAGTTGTCCAGCGACATCAAGCCCACCTTCAGTCGTCAACTCTTCACGTTTCTCTGGTACCAAACAAACATACTCAGGCTTGACTTCACAGGCGATATCTAGCATCTCTTGCGTGACGGCAATTTCCAGATTCATCCGCGTCTGTAATGTTTTCGCTAAGGTATAAACATCTCGGTCTTGTATATGACGACGATCTTCTCGTAAGTGAATAGTAATGCCATCGGCACCGGCTATTTCGGCAATAGCCGCGGCATGCACAGGATCAGGATAGGTTGTACCACGAGCCTGACGAAGTGTCGCGATGTGGTCAATATTGACCCCAAGGTAAATCGAATTCATAAAATTTCCTATATTACTCTTTAATTTTCTTGCGTCGAGAGAACAACTCTCGGCTGTGTAATGGTTTACTTCCCAACAACGGAGCAAGGGCTAAACGCGTGTATTGTTTGGCTTGATTTTTGGTCATTCTGTCACAAAATTGATGCTTTGCAATGTTAATTAAGACCTGACCTAAGAATTTACCATCGACACGTGCCATAAACCCTTGTTCAGGCAAAAAGTCATAACGCCATTGAGGTTCAAATAGGCCACCATCAACATCATGCGTGAACGACGCGCCATGACCAAGTTCAGCTAATACCGATATTTCAAATTGGCGTAGACTTGTTTCCAAATCCTGTTGTTTGGATAACGCTATTAGCGTCGCATGATACGCGCTATAAATCTGAGGGTATGAAGCTTCTTTTGCCAGCAGCCTTAATATTAATTCATTAAGATAGAGCCCGCTATACAAGAAATCATGACCAAGCGGTAGAGCCAACGTCGGAGAGTCAACGCGGATAAGGGTTTTTAGCTCACCATTACCGCGCCAACTAACTAATAATGGTCGAAATGGTTGTAAAAGGCTTTTATTGACGTTGTTTTTACGTTTGACGCCTTTGGCCACTGCTGAGACGCGACCATGGCTTTCGGTAAATAGCTCCACGATAAGGCTCGTTTCACTAAAGGGACGTGAATGGATTAAGTAGGCAGCGCAGAGAGTATTATGATTATCATTGCTGCCGTTCAAAATTTACTGATCGCCATAACCGAGGCTATTGAGGGCGCGTTCATCATCTGCCCAACCAGATTTAACTTTAACCCAAAGCTCTAAAAACACTTTGTTATCAAACATTTCTTCCATGTCTTTACGTGCTTCACGGCCGATCTGTTTGAGTTTTTCACCTTTTTTACCGATGATCATTCGTTTTTGGCCTTCACGCTCAACCAAAATTAGCGCACTAACATTAAACACACCATTAGGTTGCATCGTAAACGCTTCGATCTCAACGGTCACTGAATAAGGTATTTCGTCACCCGTAAAGCGCATTAGCTTTTCACGAATAATTTCTGATGCCATAAAGCGTTGCGAGCGGTCGGTAATATAATCTTCAGGAAAGTGATGTTGCCCTAATGGTAACGCCGCTTTAGCGAGAGAAACTAATTTCTCAACACCATCACCATGCTTGGCTGATATCGGCATAATGGCATCAAAATCATATCTTTCGCCGAGCCATTGTAAATGTGGCAGTAACTCTGAACGAATTTGGACATTGTCCTCTTTATTTACCACACAAATCACCGGCGTGTCTTGGCAAGACTTACGTAATTTATTGAGGATCATTTCATCGTCGCCAGTCCACTGCGTGCCCTCAAGCAAGAAGAAAACCATTTCAACATTACCAATTGATGTAGCCGCAGCACGATTCATTAAACGATTAATCGCTCGCTTTTCTTCGCTGTGTAATCCCGGAGTATCAACATAAATAGTCTGATAATCCCCTTCTGTATCAATCCCCATCACACGGTGACGAGTAGTTTGAGGTTTCCGAGATGTAATACTGATCTTTTGCCCTAATATCTTATTTAAAAGGGTTGATTTGCCTACATTTGGGCGGCCGACAATCGCGACGAACCCACAGCGCATCTGATCATTATTTTGTTGTTGCATGTATTGCCTCTAGCGCTTTTTGCGCTGCATCTTGTTCTGCTTTACGACGTGAAGTACCAACACCTATCGCTTTCCCCTCAACACCTTCAACAGTACAAGACATTGTGAAACGCTGATTATGTGCCTGTCCGGTCACTTCGATCACCTCATAAGCAGGTAATGGTAAACGGCGTCCCTGTAGCCATTCTTGTAATTGTGTTTTAGGATCTTTCTGGCTAACGCCAGGTTCAATCTCATTTAAACGCTTCTTGTACCACGTCAACACTAATTCTTTGCATCGCTCCATCCCTTTATCGAGAAAAACGGCAGCGATGATAGCTTCGACGGCATCGGCTAGTATAGATTCACGGCGAAAACCACCGCTTTTCAATTCGCCAGGGCCTAGTCGTAAATAATCACCAAGCTCAAAGTCACGAGCGATTTCCGCTAACGTTTGACCACGTACTAATGTCGCTCTCATGCGGCTTAGATCACCTTCCGATACTTTCGGAAACTGAATATAAAGCGCTTCAGCGATAAACATGCCGAGCAGTGAATCACCTAAAAACTCTAGGCGTTCGTTATGATCACCACCCATACTGCGATGGGTTAATGCTTGCACTAAGTAATCTTGGTCGCTAAATTGATAATCAATTTTTCGCTCTAGTTTATCGTACGGAATATTTCTCATTATTATTATTGTCCAATTTTTCCAATACGTTCGGTTCTGATACTCGAAGGTATCCAAGTTGGTACCCAACTATCTGACGAACGGCCAAACTCAAAACTCGTCCAAATATACACCGCTTTACCGACCATATTTTGCTCTGGGACAAAGCCCCAAAAACGACTATCTAAACTATTATCTCTGTTGTCGCCCATCACAAAGTATTGACCTTGTGGCACCAACCATTCGCCTTGGCGATTTCCCTGTTGATTGAAGTACTCAGGGTTGCCAGCGAAAGCCGGGTTAAACAGGATGTTATGCTTTACGCCCACAAGATCTTCACTCGCTTCAGTCAGCGGGTATGAATTTTCAATAAAGTCACCTTGTGAAACAATATCAATTTCTACTGGCTTAAATTTCTTACAATCGAGGTTTTCAACACCATGTTGATCGACACATGCACGCTTTATATAGAGCTTTTTATTACGGTAAAGTACGGTGTCACCCGGCAAACCGATAACGCGCTTAATATAGTCTACTTTTGGCTTTGGTGGATATTTAAATACCACAGCATCACCACGTTCAGGCTTACCGGTTTCAATAATGGTATTGCGAAGAACTGGTAGCTTAACACCGTAAGCAAATTTCTCGACCAGAATAAAATCACCAACTAACAACGTCGGTCTCATCGAACCCGATGGGATCTGAAACGGTTCATATAAAAATGCACGTAACACCAACACAAAGGTGATCACGGGGAAGATTCCGCGACAATTCTCCACTAAGCCAGATTCACGTAACAACGCTTCCTTGGCTTCAATTTCAATTGACTCCGGCAATCCTGCCGCCGCCAATTTACGTTTTGGCAAAAATATAAAATTGTCGATTGCCCACACCACACCGGTAAATACCGATGCGATCACAAGCAACAATTCAAAGTAACTGGCCATCCCTTATTCCCCTACTTTTAGTACCGCTAAGAAAGCTTCTTGTGGCAATTCAACATTACCCACAGACTTCATCCGCTTCTTACCTGCTTTTTGTTTTTGTAATAGTTTCTTCTTACGACTAATATCACCGCCATAACACTTAGCGGTTACATCTTTACGCAATGCTTTAATATTTGTTCGAGCGATGATTTGTCCGCCGATTGCCGATTGAACCGCAATGTCGAACATCTGACGTGGAATAAGCTCTTTCATTTTCTCGACCACAGCACGGCCGCGACGCTGCGCACCATCTCGGTGAGTGATCATGGCAAGTGCATCGACACGTTCGCCATTAACGAGCATATCAACACGAACCATATCTGATTCTTGGAAATGTTTAAAATTGTAATCTAGCGATGCATAGCCACGAGAGGTTGATTTTAAACGGTCAAAGAAATCGAGAACCACTTCTGCCATCGGCAGTTCATATGTCACCGCAACTTGTTTACCGTGATAAACGAGGTTTGTTTGGGTACCGCGTTTATCAATACACAAGGTGATCACTGAACCCAAGTATTCTTGGGGGACTAAAATATTAGCCTCAACCATCGGTTCTCGGATGATATCTATATTCTGTACCGGTGGTAAATCTGATGGGTTATCGACCTGGACCGTCTCACCGTCAGTGGTAACCACTTCATAGTTTACGGTTGGCGCCGTGGTAATAAGATCAAGATTATATTCGCGCTCGAGACGCTCTTGAATAATTTCCATGTGGAGCATGCCTAGGAAACCAATACGGAAACCAAAACCTAATGCACTCGATGTTTCAGGTTCAAACTGCAAAGAAGCATCATTAAGGCTGAGTTTATTTAGCGCATCACGGAAGTTTTCGTAATCATCAGAACTTATCGGGAATAATCCTGCGTACACTTGTGGTGTTACACGTTTAAAACCTGCAAGCGGCTCTGTGGCTGAGTTGCGAGCCAGTGTAAGCGTATCACCGACAGGGGCACCATGGATCTCTTTAATGCCCGCAATAATGTAACCCACTTCGCCGGCTTTTAGGCTTCCAGTTTCCGTTTGCTTTGGTGTGAAAATACCGACCTTATCGATAATATGAATATCACCGGTCGACATAACCTTCATTTTGTCGCCAACTTTAACCTCACCATGCTTAACGCGTACCAGGCTTACCACGCCTTGGTAGTTATCAAACCATGAATCGATGATCAACGCTTGTAATGGTGCATCTTCAATATCACCGACAGGAGGCGGCACTTTTTTAACAATTTCTTCCAGAACATCTTCAATGCCTAGGCCTGTTTTAGCGCTACAACGCACCGCTTCAACGGCATCGATACCGACCAGATCTTCAATCTCTTCAGATGCTGAATCAGGATCGGCAGAAGGTAAATCGATCTTGTTGAGGACAGGCACCACTTCAAGATCCATTTCAATCGCTGTATAACAATTTGCCAACGTTTGTGCTTCAACACCTTGCGCGGCATCAACAACTAACAGTGCGCCTTCACAAGCTGCTAGAGAACGGGATACTTCATAAGTGAAATCAACGTGACCTGGAGTATCGATGAAGTTTAATTGATAGGTCTCACCATCGTGAGCTTTATAATCAAGGGTGACACTTTGAGACTTAATGGTAATGCCTCGTTCTTTTTCAATATCCATTGAATCAAGAACTTGGGATTGCATTTCGCGGTCAGACAAACCACCACAGAATTGAATTAGACGATCAGATAATGTTGATTTACCGTGGTCAATATGGGCAATAATAGAAAAATTACGTATATGTTTCATGCAAAGAATAGCCAACTTAAAGAATTAGGGACCCAAACAATTTAAGAACGCTAACAAACTCAGCTATTCCAATAGATTTCGGTACAAACATAAAATTGTCGCAATTCTACCGCAAATAAACGGTGCTGCCAAAGTTAATCGACTAAAGCGGAGTAAGAACATTCAAAAATGCGATATAAAGTGACAATTTTAGTGGACACTAATAATCCACTGCAATGATTTTAATCTCTGGACTGCGATCACCTAACCGCATAATCGTATATTTTGCGCCAATAAAGCTCAAGTAACCACCAAACAAGCCACTTAGTAGAGCAACCAAGTTCGGCAGTTCAAGTGTCTCGACGAAAAACCATTGACCGAACATTCCCACCCCAAGTAAGCCCAGGAGTGGAAAGAAATAGGTAATAAACGCTTGAAGCAATAAGTTGTCTTCCGCAATACCAATCGTGACCCACTGGCCAGGGCTAAGAATTAACGTTGTATTGACACTAATCAATTGGGTCTTACCGCTAAAAGCCTTAGCCACGGTGCCTACAGCGCAACTTGATTCATTGCTACAGCTGCTACAGCTAGAATTGAGCGCGCACTCTAGTTCAACTTTATCGTTAAATACTTGAGAGACGCGTGCTTGTTGCTTGATCACACGACAACCTTAGTTTTCAATCACTGAACGGGATAGTTTTAATGCTGTTTGATACGGTATGCGACCAACGACGGTGATATCAACATTGCCTTGGCGATGATTAGCCATCGCAATACCATTGCGCGTTATTGCCTTTTTTGGCATCGCCAATTCACCAGCTTGGGCGACGTAGACCGAAATTTCCGACAGACCATCGCTAAGTAATAAATACTCAACGCTCTCAGCCGTCACCATTAATCGATGATTGTCTCTACTCTGCATCTTATAGCCTGGCGGTGTCCAAGATAAGTCCCAACGCTGTGGGGCTGCCTTAACAACTGGGCTAATATCAATTCTAGTCGAATCTTTAAGTTTGACTAAATTAGCGCTTACATTTTCGCTGATGTGAAGACCTACCGCCTGAATTTGCTCTAACAAATTATTCTCAAGATCGAACAGGTCATAACGAAGTAGCAGTGAACTGGCCTCATCGAGCCAAAGAATATAATTAAAGCGATGATCATCTTTTGATTTCAATCGGATTAATTGACAAATACGACCTGCAATTCGCCCTTTTCCTAATCCGGTAATAGAATAGTTCTCAGTTACCTGCGCCAATTTACCGACAAATTTCATCGGTGATGGCCCTACGATTTGGCTAGCATGGATACTGTAGGGTTTTATTTCAGGCTCCACGTAAGTGACTAAATTATCGATTCGGTAACTATGACGTACCGGACCACTTAACGAAGCGATATAGGCAACTTCTTGTCCTTCCACACGTCCATGTTCAAACGCATAGCTTTGGACATGGTTTCTCTCTAGATGGATCAAGGGAAGTTTATAATTGAGTTGCTGATGAGCTTGTTCCATACTCGTCAGCCATTCCAGTGGCGTTTTTTCCGCATAACTTACCGTAGACAGTAACAGCGAAAAAAAGCCAATAATCAAGTAATGCGCTTGCAAATCGCTCCCCTATTTAGGTTGTTCAACGTCGCCTTTAGATTTTAGACGTTGTTGTAATAAATGATCTTGAAGATAGGCATTCATGCGACGTTGCTGTTCAATTCGTTGTTGCTGCTCAAGCTCTTGTTGCAGACCGCTTTGAGCTGGCGCTTGAAAACTAACTGGCGATGCATAACCACCAGTCGGAATAGTTTGTAACACAGGGAAGTCTTGCATAGTGTCCGATGAATTAACATCGAACTGCTGAACGCCAATCACCATCGCGGCGGCAACCGACGCGGCAATGCCATATTGTCCCAGTCGACCAAAGAATGGGATGACATCGGCACGCTTTTTAGGTGCTGCGACTTCGGTTTTAGGTTCAGCTATATGCGCTGGCGCTATGATGGTCGGTTCAGCTTCAATCGCTGCAGCGACGCTATCGGCAAAATTCAGCTCAAATGCCGGTGATATTTCATCACGCATTGCATCACCGATGGTTTGGTAACGGCTAAATGTTTGTGCCAACTCAGGAGCCTGTGCAAGTTGTTTAAGTATTGCTTTGCTCGATAGTTCCTCACCATCAATAAACGAGGATAATAATTCTTTACTATGTGCCACTATAAATACCTTCTATCGTTGCATTAGTGGTTCAATCTGCTTATCTAATGCTTCTCGAGCCCTAAATATTCGTGATCGAACCGTCCCAACGGGACATTCCATTACATTTGCAATGTCTTCGTAACTTAAACCGTCTAATTCACGTAACGAAATCGCTGTACGTAAATCTTCTGGCAAAGCTTCCAATGTGTTAATTACCGCATCTCTTAACTCGTTCGTCAATAACAAACGTTCAGGCGATGCACAATCTCTTAGCTTATCGGCATCATCAAAAAATTCACTTTCCTCAATATCGAGGTCGCTACTTGATGGCCGGCGCTTCTGCGCGGCTAAATGGTTCTTTGCCGTATTGACCGCGATACGGTATAGCCAAGTGTAAAATGCGCTATCGCCACGAAAATTTGGCAAAGCGCGATATGCTTTGATAAACGCTTCTTGCGCGACATCGGGCACATCACCTTGATTTTTAACAAAGCGGCTTATTAAGCTTAAAACTTTGTTTTGATACTTACGTACCAATAGATCAAAGGCGGCTTTATTACCTTGCTGAACCATTTCAACTAATTGTTGATCCGTTTTTTGCTCGCTCATTTAAAGCATCGTCTCCAACTTCATTCGTACTCCCGGCAGTTAAACCGGATGCTTAACCTAAGCGTATAACCATAGACTAGAGCGTTTTAATAAAGTTCATTTGTATTAATAGTTTTTTCTATTTTATTTGCTTATTAACAAAATAGCACTATTTTCAACGACTTTTTTCTAGGCTAACTGCGCATTTTTAGCTAGAATCGTGAGACTGACTCCTTAGCAATACACAACATGACCAACCCTATAGAACATTCTTGTGACATTTTAATCATCGGCAGTGGTGCCGCTGGGCTTACTTTAGCCTTGCAAGCTGCTAAATTCTCTAAGGTTACTGTTTTAAGCAAGGCAAGGCTCAACGACGGTTCAACGTTTTATGCCCAAGGTGGCATCGCCGCCGTTTTCGATAAAAAAGACAGTATTGAGTCCCATGTCAACGACACATTAATTGCTGGTGCAAATTTATGTGACCGCAGTGTCGTCGAAATGACGGCGGAACAAGCTAAGTCGTCGCTTGAATGGTTAATCGAATGCGGTGCAGATTTCGATCAAGAATTGTCCCCCAAGGGTGAACAACGTTATCACTTAACCCAAGAGGGTGGCCATAGTCATCGACGGATACTTCACTCTGCTGACGCCACGGGTAAAGAAGTACAAACAACATTACAAGCGCAAGTCTTAAAGCACCCTAATATCACCATTCTAGAGCGCTATAATGCTATCGACTTGATCACTTGCCCTGACAAAAAACGAGTTATTGGCGCTTACGTTTGGAATCGTAACTGCGAACATGTCGAAACTATTTCAGCTAATAACGTGGCCCTAGCAACCGGCGGTGCGAGTAAAGTGTACCAATATACCAGTAATCCCGATGTCGCCAGTGGCGATGGTATTGCGATGGCTTGGCGTGCAGGTTGCAGTGTTGCTAATCTAGAGTTTAATCAATTTCATCCAACCAGCCTTTATCATCCACAATCAAATAATTTTTTATTATCTGAAGCGCTTCGCGGCGAAGGCGCTGTGTTAAAACGCGCTGATGGCTCGCGCTTTATGAATGATTTTGATAGTCGCTGTGAATTAGCGCCGCGCGATGTTGTCGCACGGGCCATCGATTATGAAATGAAGCGTTTGGGGGTCGATTGTCTCTATTTAGATATTAGCCACAAAAACGATGAATTCATTACTTCCCATTTCCCAACAATTTATCAACATTGCCTATCGCTCGGTATAGACATCACCAAAGAAGCGATGCCAGTGGTGCCCGCGGCACATTATACCTGTGGCGGTGTGGTGACCGATAAGCAAGGGGCGACTGATATAAAAGGACTCTATGCCATCGGTGAAGTTGCCTACACCGGTTTGCATGGTGCCAATCGCATGGCGAGTAACTCTTTGCTTGAATGCCTAGTTTTTGCTAAAAGTGCCGCCGACGATATCAAGGCTCACCTTGGCCAAGCTTATCCCGATATTGTCATCGCAGCATGGGATGAATCGCAAGTGACCGATTCCGATGAAGAGGTTGTTATTCAGCACAACTGGCATGAATTACGATTATTTATGTGGGATTATGTCGGCATAGTTCGTACCGATAAACGGCTTGCTCGCGCTAAGCGCCGTGTCCAAATGTTGCAGTGTGAGATAAACGAATATTATAAAAATTTCAAAGTATCTAACAACCTTTTAGAACTTAGAAACCTGGTTCAAGTGGCAGAACTCATTATTGACTGCGCATTAGATCGCAAAGAGAGTATCGGGCTTCATTACAACCTCGACTACCCTGACACACTTGAAAACAGCAAGCCGACCGTGTTAACGCCGGCTAAGGGCTAATACGAATTACAGCTGTTTGAGTGCTTGCTCACCCCAACTAACTAATGCACCCTGCTTAAAGATAAGTGCGGTGCATTCATCTTTGGTCGTTAAGTCATCTTTATGGACGCGATGAGTGCGGTAATATAAAACGTTAATACTGGCATCATCCTTAACATAACGCTCATTAAAGTCTGCTACGCCAAACTTATTAGTGACATCCACCATACTCATGTTAGGCATAAGCGACGCGATATGCTCGCGGTTTTGGCTCGCTCGGTCATGGCTGCTTGCATAATGACCATCTTGGTTGTCGCCATCGATGGCGATCACACAACCAGTTAAACTCAACGCTAGCGGCGCACTAATCATGAGGGCGATAAGAGATTTTTTCATTTTATTTCCATTACTTAGATAAGATAATGGAGATATAGCAACATGCATACCACAACGTAAGGCATTGTTTAATAAGAATTAAACATTATTGACGGATTGTGATTTATGAAATACACCATTGATTAGTCGATTTGACGAATAATACCAATCCCAATAATTTTGTGGTCTTGTTGTGCGCAGGTAAAATTAATGAGTACAAGGCGCTCGATTGAGTAATAGCGAGCTATTGGGATTGAGAGCAACGATGTAATCGTAGATTTTAACCAGCACAAATGATCAGCTAATTATCGGAATTGGTATAATATCATTAGATCTGGTGCCGGGTTAACCTGATGATCCGGCACAGTCGGCGAAAACTATTATCGTCAACACTATCTCGCCAAATAATAAATCGTGAGCGAGTGTTCTTTTCACCACCATCAATACAAAGCATACAAAATACCGAAGTCGTGTAACTTTTTCTACTAACGGTTGCAGCTATTTTGGGGCTTTTTTGTTCAGGGACCAGCAGCGTAAGATCACCATTTTCGCTAATTAACAATGACAAAGATGGTGAGCGTTGGTACGCAACCGTGGAAATAACAGCAGCTGCGCTTAAGCTAACCAACGCGCTTATTAATGAGGAATAGTTCCAACTGCGCATCACTAAATAGCAACCGGCAAGCAAAAGAAAAAATGCTAATAGCGACAACCACCGCGCATGGCGGGAAGCGCTATTAACATTGATTTGATAGGTTGAATTGATCTTCGTTTAAACCTTGACGCGATTAACGATGAACATCATCATCGCTTGCAAAGCACGATCATCACTTTTTTGATGTCCCATTGCCCACGCGAACAAATCTGGGTCATCACATTCTAACAAACGCTCAAAAGTAAGCTTGTCGTTGTCATTTAATTCGTCCCATGCATCTTCGACAAAGGGCATAAATAAGACATCGAGCTCTAGCATGCCGCGACGACAGGCCCAACGCAGACGAGGCTTATCCAACGAAGTATGTGGCGCAGTATTGGCTGAATTATGCATTCTAAAATTTCCTTAAACAATATTACTGCATTATACGATAGTCAGTTTTAAATAACGCAGCAATTAATAGATTAAATCGCGACGGGTGCTTTAATGGCATCGTGCGGTTGATAATCAACAATCTCAAAATCTTCTAAGCGATAATCATATATTGAGCTTGGTTTACGATTAAGCTTAAGTTGCGGTAACTGGCGTGGTTCACGCGCTAATTGTGTTTTTACTTGCTCGACGTGGTTAGCATAAATATGACAATCACCTATCGACATCACCAGTTCACCAACCTCTAAATCACACTGTTGGGCTAACATATAAACCCATAAGGCCGCTTGAGCAGTATTAAATGGATTGCCCAAAAACATATCATTTGAACGTACGGTGCACATCAAATTCAGTTTATTGTCGATAACTTGAA
>Ga0209396_1002371_pt1 | contig 19808 bp, 13 predicted proteins | sample GOMGulsemesocosm_6_FD_184638 | JGI IMG/M metagenome (GOLD analysis project Ga0209396, IMG submission 184638) | Methane-oxidizing microbial communities from mesocosms in the Gulf of Mexico - GOM8C Gulf of Mexico (SPAdes) (version 2) | ecosystem: Environmental > Aquatic > Marine > Cold seeps...
ATTAAACATTATCGGTTAACTTTCAGTGATCGCGCATTAACTTGTGAACCTGCAATTGTCAGCGTTCAAGCCTGTACCAATAATTTCCAATCAGGTATTGCCTGTGTTGAATCGACGCGTTCGACCAGTCTTACCTTAGTCGCAGATGCGAAAAGCAGTACTGACAGAATCTCTAAGCCAAGTGGTATTTTTACGGGTACAACCAATATTAATTTGGGTTACTTAAAAGAAGATGATTTAACTCTATCATTAACAGGCAAGAACTATAAATGTAATGGTACGAGTAACTGCGATATTAACTTTGCTGATACCGGTTTTTTCTTTAGCTATGATAATGCTGATGGCAGTGACGATATTGCCAATCAAGTGGCGGGTGTTAACTTTTCTAAACCAATTAAACTGGATGCTTTTTATAATAAAAATGGCCAATGTAAGAACATTTTCAAAAATAATGAAATAATCCCGGTTAAGCTGGGTGTTCAATGCCAAGAGCCAAATACTTGCTCACCTTTAAATTTCGTCACTAATTCGGTGAATCTTGGTAAAAATAATGGAAATGAAGAAAACCATTACAGTGCGGTTGATTTAGCATTTAGTAGCAATATCACTCGGATCAATACAGCACAGTATCAAGATGCCGGTAAAATAAATTTAATAGCCAGCTATACGATCAATGATAATCGTAATGATTTGGATGGTTTAACAATCAAAGGGCAAAGCAATCAGTTTGCAGTGAGACCCTATAAATTTAAAATTAAAGCCACGCGTCATAATGGTGATATAAGAACAGAACTGACGGAGCAGGATAACAATGTATTAAAGCATGTACATAAAGCAGGTGAAATTTTTACATTTAAGATCCAATCGCTGAATGCAGACGGTAACATTACGTCTAATTATGTCCCTAATTCAAATGATAACTTACGTATAAAGTTAACCCGTTCTATGCCTAAAGCAGACTTGTTTGAAGGAAAATTTAGTTATGCAAAAAATAAGACGCTATTAACTTCGACCTCGGCAACGTGGGTTGGAATGCCTGGCTTACCAATCTTTGATAAAGGGGTCTATCGCTTTGCTGACTCGACTTATAGTGAAGTCGGTGCAATTCAGATAAATGTGAAAGACACTGATTACTATGGCATGAGATTTTCTGTTGATGATAATCTTTCGGTAAATTCTAATGGTACTGAGATAGGCCGTTTTATTCCATCGCATTTCGAATTAGTGTCATCGGCAGTGTATAATTATATTGGCTCTCACCGCTATAGCCCAACAGATTATGATTATGTATTCCCTCAAAATTTAACGAGTTATGCTGCAGGAACGACAGTTTTTCAGCCTAAAGACAGCAAGGTTTATGAGTGTCGAAAACCACCAAACAGTGGTTTTTGTGTCCAGTGGAGTAAAGGTTCAAACCAATATGAACCTGGTATTGGTACTAATTGGAACATGGCATGGACTTTACGCATATCGCCAGATAGGGGGGCCGTATTTACTTACATGGATCAACCTGAACTCTTATTTGACTATCTTCTTGAAGCGCAAAATAGCGCAGGTCTCGTGACAAAGAACTACAATGGCGATGATAAAGCGACGGTTAGTTTTATTGCAAACTCGGATGGCTTAGATTTATCTCATCGTCTAAAGGATTATGGCGGGGCTTGGGTCAATGGTGCTTATATACCTGGTGATATGCCGGATTATGGTTATTTTTCTCGAGATTCAGCTGGACCTGATGGACCTATGATGAATACTCTTTTTGGTATCAGCATTACTGATAAAGATGGTGTTGTTCTTAATGATTTAGATATTCCAGCGGCGCAAGCAACGGCACGCCAGTTATCTTCACAAGCGACTGAACTACGCTATGGCCGTTGGACGGTTGCTGATGGATACGGACCAATGTCGAATGATTTTGCCACAACCATGCAACTTGAATATTTTGATGGCGCAAACTTCATTAAGAATAATGATGATTCTATAACGGACTTCGATTTCGTAGATGCGACGCTAACGAATATTTCTTTAGGCGGAGTGCCACCTGCAGCTGAACATTTACCAGCGCTTTCAGGAAAAGGAAATTTTATCAACGGTATCACGCAAGGGCTAATCATTGCAGCGCCGAATCTAAATGGTGAGGTTAAACTTGATTATACCGTTGATGATTGGTTTAAATATAACTGGGAAGATGGTCATGTTGGTTTTGATCAATCACCCTCTGCGAACATCGTATTTGGCTTTTTCTATGGTAATGATCGAGTTATTTACCGAAGAAGGTTAAATTAATAGTTTGTCGGTCATAAAGTCTGATAAACTTGCCTCATTCATTGCGCATTGGTAAAGTTAACCGATCCTGCAACATTTTACTTTTAGGAATGCCCATAGCCATGTTTAAGAAGTTAAGAGGCGTATTCTCTAGCGATTTATCAATCGACTTGGGAACAGCAAACACCCTTATTTATGTTAAAGGTCAAGGTATTGTCCTTGACGAGCCTTCAGTTGTTGCGATCCGCCAAGAGCGCGGTGCAAATAAGAGTGTTGCCGCAGTTGGTACAGCTGCAAAGCAGATGCTAGGTCGTACACCTGGTAATATTGCCGCTATTCGTCCAATGAAAGACGGAGTAATAGCAGACTTTTTCGTGACAGAAAAAATGCTACAACACTTTATTAAACAAGTGCATGATAATAACTTTTTCCGTCCTAGCCCGCGTGTTCTTGTGTGTGTACCTTGTGGTTCAACGCAAGTAGAACGTCGTGCTATCCGTGAATCTGCACAAGGTGCTGGCGCACGTGAAGTATTTTTAATCGACGAGCCAATGGCGGCGGCGATTGGTGCTGGTTTACCTGTTTCTGAAGCAACTGGTTCTATGGTTGTTGATATAGGTGGCGGTACTACCGAAGTGGCAATCATTTCACTAAATGGTGTTGTTTATTCTTCATCAGTACGTATTGGTGGTGACAAACTGGATGAAGCAATCATCAGTTATGTGCGTCGCAACTATGGTAGCTTAATTGGTGAAGCTACTGCTGAACGTATTAAGAAAGAAATTGGTTCTGCATACCCACTCGACGAAGTTGTTGAAATTGAAGTGCGTGGTCGTAACCTTGCAGAAGGTGTACCACGTAGTTTCATCCTAAACAGCACTGAAATTCTAGAAGCATTACAAGAACCATTATCGGGTGTTGTGAGTGCTGTAATGACAGCGTTAGAACAGTCTCCACCAGAGTTAGCGTCGGATATTGCCGAACGTGGCATGGTGCTAACGGGTGGCGGCGCGTTAATCCGTGGCCTTGACCGTTTATTACTTGAAGAAACTGGTATTCCTGTTGTTATCGCTGAAGATCCACTAACCTGTGTGGCTCGTGGCGGCGGTACAGCATTAGAAATGATTGATATGCACGGTGGTGATCTTTTCAATTACGATTAAGCTCCTGATTCAATAATCCTATAGGGTGGCGGGCGCGCCATCCTTTGAGAACTCCACTTAATGAAACCTATTTTTGCTACCTCAACATCGTTACAACTGCGTTTATTCTTTGCGGTTATCGCTTCTTTCTCATTAATTATTTTTGATTCTAAATTTGATTCATTTTCAAATGTTCGTGTCTATTTAAATACCGCGGTATCACCACTCATCTATGCGGCCGATATACCCAGTGAAATGCTGAAAGGTGTATCCAATACCGTTGTTACTCGCCGAGATTTAAAGAAACAAGTTCAAGAGCAGCGAGAAAAACTATTTATTCAACAAGTTCAGTTGCTTGAATTTAAACATTTGAAAGAAGAAAATAAACGCCTGCGTGCTTTACTTAACTCCCCTGTTCATGCCGATCAGCGTAAATTAGTGGCTGAAATTATCACCGTTAATTCCGATCCTTTTTCCTTGCAAGTGGTGATTAACAAGGGAGCGATAGACGGTATTTATATTGGTCAACCGATATTAAATGAACAAGGTGTTGTTGGCCAAATTGTCGATGTATCTGCGACATACAGCCGTGTATTGTTGATTACTGATATTACTCATGGCATTCCGGTTCGAGTACAGCGTAATGACATTCGTGCGATTGCCAATGGCAGTGGTGAATTAAACAGTCTTACGTTACCTTATGTTCCGCATAGTACCGATATTCAAGTTGGTGATGTGCTAGTCACCTCTGGCCTTGGTGGCGTATTCCCTGAAGGTTATCCCGTTGCTACAATTACCGATTTTACTTATCAAATGGGCCAACCTTATGCGCAAGTTGAAGCAAAACCGATTGTGGCATTAGAGCGGATCCGCTATGTATTACTTATTTGGGATGATGAAGAAAATACAGCTGACAATAGCACTGAAAATAATAATGTTGAATCGCCGACAAACGCTGATAAGGAAGGGACATTATGACATATGCTAACGGTCGTTTTAAAATAATTTTGACCTTAATCATCGCGTTATTACTCACGGTATTACCTGTACCTGAGCCTTTAAATAACTTCCGTCCTGATTGGCTGTTTTTGGTATTGGGTTATTGGTGTATGGCTCTGCCGTATCGCGTCAATATTGGTTATGCTTGGATCACGGGATTAGTGCTCGATCTGTTATTAGGTGCGCCGCTCGGCATTCATTCTTTAGCGCTGTCGATTGTCATCTATATTATTGTGATGAATCATCGTTTGATCCGTAATTTATCATTGTGGCAACAAGCATTAGTTGTAGGCTTTTTAGCAGGCTTAAATAAGCTGGTGGTATTTTGGGCTGAAAAATTACTTTTTGATATAACAATAACACCGATGTACTTATGGTCAATCCTAACCACAATGTTAATATGGCCATGGATATTCTTGATTTTACGTAAAATTCGCCGTCAGTTTGCTATTAGTTAGTGGGCATAAGATAGCTTAATCGTGCAGAAGATAATAAGATGAAAAAGATAAACATGTACTTAGCATCACAGTCGCCGCGTCGCCGCGAATTACTGACGCAAATTGGTGTCGAATTTTCGGTGTTAGCCGTTGAGGTTGAAGAGCTGCAACAATCGGGCGAACTTGCTGCTGATTATGTTGCTCGATTAGCACGCGATAAAGCGCAAGCTGGTACTGTGGTCCTAGAAAATGCTAACGCCGCGCAGGCAAACACTAACGCAGCAGCTGAATATGTAGTGTTAGGTGCCGATACCATCGTGGTATATGCTGGACAAGTGTTAGAAAAACCGGTTGATGAAGCAGATTCGAAACGTATGTTGAGTTTATTATCAGGTCATGAACATGAAGTGATGACCGCCGTTGCACTTGCCGATACCAACCGTTGCTGGGTTGAAGTTGTGACTACCCAGGTACAGTTTCGAGAAATATCAGCCACTGAAATGCATGATTACTGGTGCACCGGTGAACCCAGCGATAAAGCGGGGAGTTATGCGATCCAAGGTATTGCAGGTAAATTTGTTAGCCATATGAGCGGCAGCTATAGCGCTGTTGTCGGCTTACCATTAATGCAAACAGAGCAGTTAATTCAAGCCTTTAAGGCAGAGCAGAATAAAGTAATGAAGGGCTAAATAATATGGGTCTAACGACAGAGTTATTAGTAAATGTTACCCCGAGCGAAACGCGTGTTGCCTTGATTGAAAATGGCATATTACAAGAAATACATGTAGAACGTGAAGCTAAACGTGGCATCGTGGGTAATATCTATAAAGGTAAAGTGAGTCGGGTATTACCGGGCATGCAAGCAGCATTTGTTGATATTGGTCTTGATAAAGCTGCATTTTTACATGCGTCAGATATTGTCCCGCATACAGAGTGTGTTGCTGCGGGTGAAAAAAAGCATTTTAAAGTCGCAGATATTTCTCAGCTTGTGCGTCAAGGCCAGGATATCACAGTACAAGTGGTGAAAGATCCGATGGGTACTAAAGGTGCACGTCTCACCACCGATATTACGTTACCCTCTCGCTATTTAGTTTTTATGCCGGGCAGTTCTCATGTGGGGGTATCACAACGTATTGATTGTGAAGAAGAGCGCGGTCGTTTAAAACGTGTTACTGAAGCCCAGGTTGATGAATTGGGTGGTTATATCATTCGTACGGCAGCAGATGGCGTACGTGATAAAGAAATCGAACAAGACATTGCTTACTTAAAACGTTTATGGACCAAAGTGCTACAGCGTCAGAGAAGTAATCCAACTGCGAGTATGTTATATCAAGATCCGTCATTAGCATTTCGTATTATTCGTGATTTTGTTGGTTCGCCATTGGATAAGATTCGTGTCGATTCTCGTCTTGCTTATACTGAGTTATGTGAATTCACGGAATCCTATGTGCCTGAGTTAGTCAGCGCGTTAGAGCTCTATACGGGTGAGCGTCCTATTTTTGAAATGTATGATGTTGAAAATGAATCGCAACGTGCTTTAGAGCGAAAAGTAACGTTAAAGTCAGGTGGTTATTTAATTATTGATCAGACGGAAGCGATGACGACGATTGATATTAATACCGGTGCTTTTGTCGGTCATCGTAATCTTGAAGATACTATTTTTAATACCAATGTGGAATCAACCCAAGCGATTGCCCGACAACTGAGATTACGTAATCTGGGTGGCATTATCATTATCGATTTTATTGATATGCAAAGTTCTGAGCATCGCCGTCGGGTGATGGAATGTTTAGAGGCCGCATTAAGTCATGATCGCGCCAAAACTAATACTCATGATTTCTCGGCGTTAGGGTTAGTCGAAATGACCCGTAAACGTACCCGCGAATCATTAGAACACGTGTTATGTTCGGATTGTCCAACGTGTGATGGCCGTGGTTCGGTGAAAACAGTTGAAACGGTATGTTATGAGATCTTCCGTGAAGTAACCCGTGTTAATCGTGCTTATGATGCGGATCAGTTTAGCGTTTATGCCTCTGTCGCTGTTGCTGAGTACATTGAAAAAGAAGAGTCACACAGTATTGCTGAATTGGAATTGTTTATGGGTAAACAGGTCAAGATCAAACCTGAACCACTATATTTGCAAGAACAATTTGATGTGGTAATGATGTAGCGTGACTGCGAAACGCAATTGGCTAAGAAGGTGTGGTAAAGCATGCCTCTATACTTTCGCCTGCTTAGCTGTTTTTTCTGCTGTCTCAATTAGCCTGTTACGGGCGAGTTTCCCCTACCTGAATCAATATCATGATCAGGTGATTGATTGGTTGGTGGCAGATCAATCGGTAAGTATTGAAGTCGAAAGTATTGATGCGGGCTGGTATAAATTCGGCCCGGTATTAATTATTAATACCTTAGACGTCAAGTTTGATGAGTCATTGCCGTATGACTTTGACGTTGAGCGTATCAAGATCAGCATTGATTTTTGGAACAGCTTATTAGAGCGGAAATTACTACTCAATAATTTAATTTTAGATGGCGTCCAGATCAAGCTTCCGGTCTCTCCCTTCGAACGCTCCGCGGAACAAGAAACTAAGCTTGCCACCCCCGAATTAACCCGTTTACTAGATGTTTTTTTTCGTCAACTCAAAAACTTCGAATTAACCAACAGTAACTTACGAATATTAACGCCTGCTGGTGAAGAAAAAGTCATTCATATCCGTGAATTTGCTTGGTTAAATCAAGGTCGTCGTCACCGTGGTGAAGGTTGGGCATACATTAATGATGATGTTGCCGATAATAATTTACGCATTATGGTCGATGTGACGAGTGCCAAAAATGATTTAACCAATGTCAGTGGTCAAGTGTATGTTCAGGCAGAGAACATGAGTTTGTCACATTGGTTTGAAAAAGTATTGTTTAAACGCGAGGGCTTAAAACAAGGCGTATTAAGCTTTGAAAGTTGGATTGATATTGTTAATAACAAACCGACATCGGCGTTATTACAATTACAGCCTTCAACCTTTACTTGGCAAAATGAAACGAGACAACAAAGTTTGAATATCTGGGGAGGTTATTTACAATGGCAATTAACCGATTCTGGTTGGCAATTAGATAGTCATGACCTGGCGTTGGTCACTAATGGTATTGTGTGGCCGCAACTTGATATACAAGTGAGGCTACAACAGGGCGAGATATTTGCCGCTGTAAATCAATTTGAACTGTCTAAGTTAGCGCCGATTGTAGCATTGTCTCGTCATGTTGATGAAGCCTTGTTTAAAGATCTTAAAACCCTATATCCACATGGTTTAGTCCATGATATTAAGGTTAAAATTCCACTGCAAGACTGGACTCAACTAAGTTATCAATTGAAGGTTGATGGTCTACAGCTACAAAGTTGGCAGGGGTTTCCTAGTATTGAGAATCTTGATGTTGCACTAACGGGTAGTCTAGAGACTGGCAAGGTCAGCATTGATATGAATGATGCGGTATTAGATCTTAATCAGTACCTAGAGCATAATATTCGGGTGAATCAATTTTCGACAGACTTTACCTGGCGTCGTTACCGTAATACAGAGGTTGTTGATAACAAGAATGACAGTGGTATTGAGATCATCGCCGATAAAGTTACCCTTGATACGCCAGAGCTTGTCCTCGACAGTCAATTCTTATTAGATATCCCCACTAACGCCAATGCTTTTTTAAGCCTTGCTGGCGATCTTAAATTACGTGATGCCAGTAAAGCATTTTATTACTACCCAAGCGAATATATGGGTGAAGCATTAATTGATTATCTTCGTGGTGCATTAAAACAAGGTTATGCCGATAGTGGCCAATTATTGTGGTTTGGTGAATTTGCTAATTATCCTTATCGCAATGGCGATGGGATATTTCAAGCTAAGCTGAATGTCGTTGATGCTGTGTTTGCTTTTGATCCGCAATGGCCAAGCGTAACCGACTTAGAGCTTGAGTTATTATTTCAACAAGATGATTTATTTATGTCGTCCCGAAAAGGTAACTTGGATCAAGTCGCTATCTCTCGTGTGGACTTGCAACTGCCTCGTTTAGGGGATGTGAAAGCACTTGGTATTCAAGCGCAATTTAAGACGACGGGCGCACAAGCCAAATCTCTAATTGATTCTAGCCCGTTACCGGAAGTAACTGATGCGTTAAACAATCTTCAAGTTTCTGGTGATATTAATGGCAAAATCGACATTGTCATTCCATTTACTGATGATGAGCAAGTGGTGGTAAAGGGTGGGGTAGATTTAGTTAATGACCGGATTTATTTACCTGCGCTTGATTTAACCTTGACTGATGCTAGCGGTAGTTTCACATTTGATGATAATGGTTTGTTATCGACACCTCTTACCGCTAAGTTGTACGGTGAGCCACTGGGGGTTCGTTTTAGTAGTGGGCAGAACAATGCTCATTATCAGGTAAATGTTGAACTTGCTGGTCAGTGGCAAAGTCGTAATATTATGGCTCAGTTAATGCCACAATATCAGCAATATGTCTCTGGTGATGTTGATTGGAAAGGCTCATTAAACATGGTATTTCCTGAACAAGGGTTTGACTATGAATTTGATGTGCAGAGTGATTTAAAAAACCTAACGCTTGATTTACCTATGCCATTAGCAAAAAGAGCAACTCAGGATTGGCCAACTGATATTTCTGTGGTTGGTAATGATAAACAAGCGAATATTCAATTAACCGCCAGTGATGTGATGTATTTTTCTGGACAGGTTAATTACGCGAAGGAACAGCTAGAACTTATTCAGTCATTAGTGCAGATTGGTAATGCTGATGAACTACTGATAAGTGATTCGGCCAATGCTATTGTTGTTAATGTTGATGAGCTTGATATCGCCGAGTGGCTATTATGGTATGGCGGTTTACCTGACAGTGAATTTGATGTGAGTAGTGCGGTAGAGCCCTTATCCTCAATTAAGGTCGCGGTAGCAAATACGACTTACTATCAACAGCCCTTGAACGATTTAACGATAACTGCGACAAAAGGTTATCGTAACTGGGGTATTGAGCTTAAAGCGAGTGAGTTTAATGGTTCGGTTGTTATTCCGGATATCGGTAATATAAATATCGACTTTGATTATCTTTATTTGCCTGATCTGGTACTACCGTCAGATGTAACTAATGATGCCGGTGTAGCACAAGATGCCAAATCAACAACACTTGTCTGGCAAGATGTCCCCGGTTTCAACTTCAATTGTGGTGCCTGTATTCTGGGTAAAATTAATTTAGGGAGTACGTCTGCAGAAGTGATTAAAAGTACGTCGGGCTTAACACTTAAAGCACTTGATATTGATATGGAACATTCAACGGTCGCTATGACTGGCCGTTGGTTCACTGATAAACAAGGTAATCAGTCGACCGAATTACAGGGTGACTTAAAAACAAAGAGTGTTGAAGAGTTTATGACTGGCTTAGGATTAATTAGCCCGTTAGCGAAAACGCCTGCCGATGTGGATTTTAGTCTTGCTTGGCAAGATCACCCTTTTAATATTGATGGCGACTCGTTAAGTGGTAACGCCACGATAAAAACGGAAGCAGGGCGGATCTCTAATGTCAGTGATAAAGGTACACGTTTTTTAAGTGTATTAAGTTTGCAGTCATTAGTGAAACGACTCAGTTTAGATTTTAGTGATGTATATAATGATGGCCTTCCGTATTCATCTATGGAAGCGTCATTGCAGATTGCTGATGGTGCGATTAATAATCACGATTTTTTGCTGAATTCAAGCAGCGGTAAGATTACCGGTAGCGGCTACCTTGATTTAGTAACTCGCACCATTAATTATAATTTAAGCTTCTTTCCAGATGTGACGTCGAGTTTACCGGTATTGACTGCGTTTGCGGTAACGCCAACAACAGCATTGGCTGTGTTTGCCCTATCGAAGATTTTAGAGCCTGTGCTTGACGTGATCACTGAGCTTAAATTCAATGTCAGCGGCGATTTTGACAATCCGGTATTTACGGAAGTAAAACGGAATAAAAAACAGATTGCAGTACCCGATAAATTAATCAACGCTGCAGAGTCAGAAACCACAAGGAATAAGTGATGCAATTAGTGGCGATTCAAATGACCTCTGGTGCAGATATAGCAGCAAACTTAGCGTATGTAGCCTCGCAACTTAGGCTGATTAATATTGGTGTTGAACCAACCTTAATATTATTGCCAGAGAATTTTGCATTATTTTCTAATCGTGATGATTATTTCGCTCATGCAGAGCCCTTAGGCCAAGGACCTGTACAACAGCAACTTGCAGACTGGGCTAAGCAATATCAATGTTGGCTGGTGGCGGGTTCTTTCCCTATTCTTAGTCATAGTAACGAGCGTATTTATACCACCAGTTTAGCATTTGACCCGAATGGGGAATTGGTGCAACATTACAACAAGATTCACTTGTTTGATGCCCATGTACCTGCTGTATTAACCGCCGCGAGTGATAATCAAGAAAAGGCCGTCATAAACGTTCAAGCGTATAAAGAGTCGGATAGTTTCATACCTGGCGACAGCATCGCCACCTTTAACGTTGGTGATATTAAGTTTGGTATGGCTATCTGTTATGACTTACGCTTCCCTGAGCTATTTCGGGTACTCAGTGCTGCCAAGGTCGATGTGTTATTATTGCCAGCCGCATTCACTTATGCGACAGGTAAAGCGCACTGGTTACCTCTGTTACAAGCCCGAGCGATAGAAAATCAATGTTATGTGTTGGCGGCGAATCAGGTAGGTGACCATGGCCAAAATCGCCATACTTGGGGACATTCTGTTATCTTAGACCCTTGGGGTGAACTACTGGCACAACAAACCTTTGCGTGTGGCATTAGCTGTGCAACATTAGACAAACAAAAGTTAGTACAAGTACGTACTGATATACCTATTTTACAACATGCGCGCTTTACGGCGAGCTTGAAAAATAAAGAGTAACAACTCCGATGATATTTGAACAAGTCGAAAATTCAATTTTACTGCCAGCCGATTTAAATATCGATAAGCTGCAGAGTACACTGTCATTATTGATGGGCAACCAGCTTGATTATGGTGATCTTTATTTCCAAGCTTGCAAACATGAATCTTGGGGTTTGGAAGACGGTATCGTCAAAGAAGGGTCGTTTAATATCGAGAGGGGTGTTGGTGTACGTGCAGTATCCGGTGAAAAAACCGGTTTTGCTTATTCCGATGACATCAATCTACAAGCATTAACCCAGTCTGCGAAAGCGGCACGAGGTATTGCTGCTAGCGGCGGTGAAGGTAAAGTTAAAGCATGGAGTAAACCTCAAGGCAGTGAAATATATCAGCCATTAGATCCATTAGCGAGTATGGATAAGCAACGTAAAATTGCCTTGTTACATGAAGTGGATGTGTACGCACGCTCACTAGATCCACATGTTACACAAGTAAGTGTGAGCTTGTCGGCAGTATACGAAGAGATCCTGGTCGCTGCAACTGATGGCACTCTTGCAGCAGATATTCGACCATTAGTACGCATGAACTGCTCTGTGTTGATTGAGAAAAATGGCAAACGTGAACGTGGTGGCGCGGGTGGCGGTGGCCGTTATGGTTTTGATTATTTCTTAGATGATGTGGATGGTGTACAACGTGCATTCAGCTATGCCAAAGATGCAGTGCGCCAAGCATTAGTTAATATTGATGCGATTGATGCCCCTGCTGGTGCAATGCCTGTTGTTCTTGGTGCGGGTTGGCCGGGTGTATTACTACACGAAGCTGTAGGTCATGGTCTAGAAGGTGATTTTAACCGTAAAGGTACGTCTGCTTATGCGGGGAAAATTGGCGAGAAAGTAGCATCTTCACTGTGCACAATTGTTGATAATGGCACGCTAGCTAATCGCCGTGGTTCATTGAACATCGATGATGAAGGTACTGTGACAAAAAATACTATGTTGATTGAAAATGGTATTTTGAAAGGTTACATGCAAGATAAGCTTAACGCCCGTTTGATGGGGGTGGAGTCTACGGGTAACGGCCGTCGTGAATCATTCGCACATTTACCTATGCCGCGTATGACGAATACGTATATGTTACCTGGTGAGAGTACACCAGAAGAGATCATTAGTACGGTTGAGAAGGGCATTTATGCGCCTAACTTTGGTGGTGGTCAAGTTGATATTACCTCGGGTAAATTTGTATTCTCCGCATCTGAAGCGTATTTAATTGAGAACGGTAAAATCACCACGCCAATTAAAGGGGCAACCTTGATCGGTAATGGTCATGAAGCAATGCAGCACATCTCAATGGTAGGTAACGACCTAGCATTAGATAAGGGTGTGGGTATTTGTGGTAAAGAAGGCCAGAGTGTTCCTGTGGGGGTCGGTCAGCCTACACTGAAACTAGATAGTATGACGGTGGGTGGCACTGGTAGCTAATTTGCTATTTGTGGTATACAGTTGATCAAAATAAAGCCCTAGCAAGTGTATAAATGACTTGTTAGGGCTTTATTGTTTGTATCGGTTAAACATTAATACTACCGAAATAGCTAATTAATATTATAGACCCGCTATCTCGCGTAGGTGTTTAAAGATTTCTTTGCTTGGTTTAGCTGCTTTCAGCGGCTTTTCCGCTTTAAGTTCTTTATTCACTTGGCGAACCAGTTGACGTAATTTTTGACGATCAGCGTTTGGATATTTTTCCATTAATGCTGTGATCGCAGCATCACCACCGGCAATTAACTCATCACGTACTATCTCTAGTTTTGTTAATTCAACGGTTGCTTGGTTGTGTTTATTGGTGATCTTATCGTATGCCATTTGGATCGGCTCGAGGCCATCGCTACGCATAATTTTGCACATGTACGATAGATGTCTGCTGTAAGCATCTGTACGTACTGCGATTTTTCTCGCTGTCACAATTGCAGCAAGTAAGTGTTCAGAGAAACCCATCTTAGCAATCTCTGCTTTACTTAGTAAAGAGATCGCGCCAGCGAGTTTAAGCGTCTCGGCAATTTCAATTTTGTTTTCTGCACGACTTTGATATAGCTCGTCGTCTTCAGCACGTCGGTAAGACTTTTCGCTGGTAATATTCCGTTCTTTTACGCTCATAATATTCTTTTTCAAAACGATTGATATGTTAATTGTATCAGTTTATTGCTAATTGCGCAGTTGCAGCAGGAATTTTTATCGCAACATGGTATGCTTAATCCAGTATAACTTATTGAAACGAGCCCATGAACTTAAAACAGCAAATTACATTAGAACAAAATAAATTGGAATTAGCCGTTACTCAAGCACTCGATATCGCGAAAAAGGCAGGCGCGACAGATGCTGAAGTAGCTATTTCACGACAAACTGGTTTGTCTGTGAGTACACGCATGGGCGAAGTTGAAAATGTTGAATTCAACCATGACGGCGCATTAGGTATCTGTGTATACCGCGGTCAACGTAAAGGGAATGCATCAACCTCTGATTTAAGTGAAGCGGCAATTCAAAGCACCGTTGCTGCGGCGTTAGATATCGCGTTACATACTGCAGAAGATGAATTTGCTGGTCTTGCTGATCGTGACCTGATGGCGTTTGAACCAGAAGACCTAGATTTATGTCACCCAATTGAAATTGAACCTGAGTATGCTATTGAACAAGCTTGTCTCACCGAGCGCTTAGCCTTGGCGCAAGATTCTCGTATTGTGAACAGTGAAGGTGCGTTTACCAGCCATAGCAGCATTAAAGTTTATGGGAACAGTCATGGTCTCGTGAATGGCTATGCAAGTACCCGTCATAGCATGAGTTCGGTATTGATTGCAGAGCAAGACGGCGCAATGGAACGTGATTACGGCTATTCAATGGCGCGTGACGCAAGTAAATTGTGGACACCAGAGCAAGTTGCTATCGAAGCGGTTAATCGTACTGTGGACCGTTTAGGCGCGCGTAAAATCGATACCTGTAATGTACCAGTTATTTTTCATCATGATGTTGCAAGTAGCTTAATGGGTCAGCTGGTAATGGGTATTAGTGGTGGTAGCTTATATCGTAAGTCATCATTCTTATTAGATAAGTTAGGCGAACAAATTTTCCCTGACTGGTTAAACATCCAAGAACGTCCGCATATTAAAGGTGGTTTAGCATCATCTATGTATGATGCTGAAGGTGTGCGCACTAAAGATTTAAATGTTGTAGAACAAGGTATTTTAAAGAGCTACCTATTAACCAGCTACAGCGGTCGTAAATTGGGTATGCAAACAACTGGCCATGCTGGTGGTATCCATAACTGGAATGTCACAGGTAAAGGCGAAACATTAGGTCAACTGTGTCGTCAAATGGGCACTGGTTTATTGGTGACTGAACTGATGGGGCAAGGTGTGAATATTGTAACGGGTGATTATAGCCGTGGCGCCTCAGGTTTCTGGGTTGAGAATGGTGAGCTGCAGTATCCAGTACACGAGATCACGATCGCAGGTAATTTAACGGATATGTTCAAAAATATTGTTGCAGTCGGTAACGATATCGATGTTCGTAGCAGTATTCTAATGGGCTCTACACTATTAGAATCAATGCAGATTGCAGGTAACTAATATCCCCTAGGTTTAAGTGAGAAAGCCTGTGTCATGATGACACAGGCTTTTTACGTTTATAGGCTATTAACTTTACTTTCTGAACTCTGCTTTCGTTATAAAGGTTAACCGTAGACTAGTGTTGCCATGCCTAAGAAGGCAAATAGACCGACGACATCGGTAACGGTGGTGAGTGCCATGCCGCCAGCTAAGGCAGGATCGATATTATATTTCTTCATTGCCAGTGGAATGACCACGCCTGCAAGCCCCCCCATCGCCATGTTGATAAACATAGCGCCACCAATGATCAGCCCCAGAGATGGATCGCCTTTCCATAATGATACTATGATTGCAATAGATATTGCCCAGATAGCCCCGTTCAGTGCGCCAACCATGGCTTCTTTACCAATTAACCAACGGCTATTGTCGTCATTAATATGACCAACCGCCATACCACGAATAACCAATGCGAGGGTTTGATTACCGGCAATACCGCCCATGCTTGGCACAATGGTCATTAAAATAGCAAGTGTAGCGAGTTGTTCTAAGGTCGCTTCAAACATGTTAGAGACGGATGCAGCAGTCAGTGCGGCAATTAAATTAACCCCAAGCCAGAGTGTTCGACGTTTGGTACTTTGTATTACTGGCGCGAAGGTATCTTCATCGTCATCCATACCGGCCATACCCATCATGTCATGCTCGGCATTTTCACGAATAATATCAACCACGTCATCGATGGTAATACGTCCGAGTAGTTTACCTGAGTCATCAAGTACTGGCGCAGAGATCCAGTCATGACGTTCAAACAGCTTGGCAACCTCTGAGGTATCCATATGTGCAGGTAAGGTTTCTGCTTCGCGATCCATAATAGTGCTAATCACACTGTTTGGATCTGTTGTTAATAACATGGCTAAGGGCACATCGCCAATTAAGCGATCATCTTTATCAACCACGTATAAAGTATCTGTGGCATCGGGTAATTCACCGCGTAAACGGATATAACGTAAGATCACATCGACAGTCACATCTGGTCTTAAAGTAATGGTATCTGTGTCCATGATACTGCCAGCAGTGTCTTCTGGATACGCCATCGCTGTTTCTAAACGTTGACGATCTTGGGTATCCATTTGGGTGATAACTTCTTGATAGATACTGTCTGGTAGGCTACGGAGAATATTGGCTAAATCATCAGTATCGAGCCCCTCTGTCGCAGCGACAAGGGACTCCGTATCCATCAGTTTGAGAATACTGGTTTTGGCATCTTCATTAAGTTCGTCAAGGATTTCACCTTGCATTTCAGAGTCGGTCAAACGCCACAGTACTTTACGGCCTGCTGGTGGCGATGATTCCAGTAATAACGCAATATCACAAGGGGGCGTTTGGTAGAGCATTCGTTTAACGTGAATGAACATACCACTATCAAGTGCTTCGTTCACTTCGCTTAAACGTAGGTGTGTGCTGTCATGCTCCATCTTTTCTGGCATATGTCGTCCCCATTCTTATTATTCTTCTTCTGCAAGACCTTGCTTGCTGGTGCTGCGTAATTCTAGCTTAATCTGTATTTATAATCAGCATTAACAATAAAGTAAAATAATTAACTGTTTAGATCGTTAACGCCATTGCAAATGAGTACCTAGATAGTTTTATGTTTATTTTTTTCTAAGGTTTGATGGCGAGTTTGCACTACACGATTTTGTAGTTTAAAGCTCTTTGCTAATTGTTCAGCAATGAATACCGAGCGATGTTGGCCGCCTGTACAACCGATAGCAACGGTGACATAACTGCGGTTATTTTTTTCTAACATTGGCAACCAAGTCGTGAGTAAGTTTTCAATCTGTTGTGAAAAGCTCATTACATCAGGCTGTTGGCTCAGGTATTTAATGACGGGTTCATCAAGACCTGTGTAAGGTTTTAATTCTGGGATCCAATGGGGGTTTGGTAGAAAACGGACATCAAATACATAATCGGCATCCATAGGTAGGCCATGTTTAAAACCAAATGATTGAAATACTAAGACAAGTTGGTTGTTTTTCTTTCCTAAAATACGTTCTTTAATCTGTTCACTGAGTTCATGAATATTGAGTTCAGTAGTATCGATTTTTAAATCAGCAAGTAACGCTAAAGGGCTTAATCGTTTTTTTTCTATTTCAATCGCTTGTGATAGAGATAGCTCATCTTTTGTTAACGGATGAAGGCGTCTGGTTTCACTATAACGTTTGATAAGGACTGACTGGTTAGTATCAAGAAATAAACTAGTCAGATCGGTGCTCGTTCTTAACTCTGTAATTATGTCGTTTAATTCTTTTTTTTCTGTCGGTAAATTACGGACATCAATACTCACTGCCACTTTTTCGGTTTGGTCATTTAAGGTTTTTAGCAGTTGTGGTAGTAATTTTACTGGTAGGTTATCTACGCAATAGTAGCCTAGATCTTCAAGCACGCGTAATGCAATTGATTTACCAGATCCTGACTGGCCGCTGACTATTATTAATTTCATCTTTTATCCTCACAGCGATATAAAATAATGGGTTCATTATCCCGCAATTGATTTGGATATGATATGTTTTAATTATGTCAGAAGCATTAATACCTAAAGGAAAAAGTGGTTTTCCTTTAGGTTATCTGTGGCGAGATTAAAATTAATGACGAATCAACTTCTCTTTATGCTTAATCACTTGGCGATCGAGCTTATCCAGTAAGCCATCAATTGCGGCATACATGTCATTGTGTTCATGCACGGCAAAGATCTCCCCCCCATTTAAATGTATTTTTGCTTCTGCAATTTGAAGTAATTTTTCGACATTTAAAATCACATGGATATTGTTTATATGATCAAAATGCCGTTCTAATTTGGAAAACTTGCTATCAACATAATCTTTCAGTGAGTCTGTAATGTTTACATGTCTACCGGTTAAATTAATTTGCATATATGTCTCCCCTATGAAGGTTGGATTAGCCTTATAATAGGCTTTTACGCTGATTAGACGGTGGTATACTTAGTGCCTCCCGATATTTTGCAATCGTACGTCTAGCCACTTTGATACCTTGATCAGCAAGTAAATCAGCAATCTTGCTGTCACTTAATGGTTTAATGACATTTTCTGCCGCGACCAATTTTTTTATTAATGCTCGAATAGCGGTTGATGAACATTCTCCGCCATTGTCAGTACTTACATGGCTTGAAAAGAAAAACTTAAGTTCAAAAATACCGCGTGGTGTATGCATAAACTTCTGCGTTGTTACCCGTGAAATGGTTGACTCGTGCATTTCCACTTCTTCGGCAATATCATTTAAAACCATAGGTTTCATGGCTTCATCGCCATACTCAAAAAAATCAATTTGTCGTTGAACAATACTTTTAGTTACTTTTAGTAAGGTTTCATTACGGCTATCTAAGCTTTTAATAAACCATTTAGCTTCTTGTACATGCGTTCGAATAAACTGCCCATCGCTGCTACTACGATTGCTTGTCGACAAGTTTGAATATTCATTGTTCACTTTTAATCTTGGCACAATGTCAGGATTTAACTCGACTACCCACTGATTATTTTTTTTCTTTACTAAAACATCGGGAATTACATAAAGCCCTTCAGTCTGATCGATAACATTGCCAGGTCTGGGTTCTAGACTCTGAATTAATTGCATGATCTCTTTAAGCTGTGGTTCTTTTAATTTTGTCTTACGGCTTAATTGACGGTAGTCGCGATTGCCTAATAAATCCATGTGAGACTGAATTATTTGCTGACATTCTGTTAACCAAGGTGTGTTTTTAGGTAAATGCTGGAGTTGGATCAATAAACATTCTTGTAATGAACGCGCTGCAACGCCGATGGGATCGAAATGTTGAATACGCTTTAATACTGCTTCTATTTCGTCTAATTCAACTTGCTCTTCACTATTTTCTTTACTACTGTCGCTAAGTTCTTGGTGACCGTTATTGACGCTAGACAGGATGTCTTCACAAGTCTGATTAAGGTAGCCATGATCATCAATGCCATCAATAATCGCAACGGCAATAGCACGATCAGTGTCAGAAAATGGGGTTAATTCCATTTGCCACATGAGATGCTCGTATAAGCCTTCGCTGGTCTCACCTTGATAGACTTGGTCTAAACCATCAATACTGCTACCCGCACTGCTGTGAGTCTGTATTTGAGGGGTATAGACATCATCCCAATTACTGTCATTAGGCAATTCATCTGGCATGGCTTCACTGGCGAGCGCATCACTAACTTCTATTTGGCTGGCATCGGTAACTGCGTCGTTATTATTTGGATTATGCTCATCACTACTTTCTGTATCGTTTGCTTGAGCTGTGTTGGGATCTTCTTGTTCCAGTAGCGGATTACTGTCTAATGCTTCTTGAATCTCTTGTTGTAACTCCAAGGTCGATAATTGTAATAATCGAATCGCTTGTTGCAACTGTGGCGTCATTGCCAGAGATT
>Ga0209396_1002374_pt1 | contig 19798 bp, 16 predicted proteins | sample GOMGulsemesocosm_6_FD_184638 | JGI IMG/M metagenome (GOLD analysis project Ga0209396, IMG submission 184638) | Methane-oxidizing microbial communities from mesocosms in the Gulf of Mexico - GOM8C Gulf of Mexico (SPAdes) (version 2) | ecosystem: Environmental > Aquatic > Marine > Cold seeps...
GTAAAGGTCTTCCCTAAGCTTCTTGTCTTCTATTGCAGCCTGCGGATTGCGGTTGGTAGCGGAAATAAACCGTATATCCACTTGCTTTTGCTCACTGCTACCCACTCGCTGGAAGGTGCCAGACTGGATGAAGCGCAGGAGTTTGGCTTGAAGGCCAATGTCCATTTCGGAGAGTTCGTCTAAAAATAAGGTGCCGCCATGGGCCAATTCAGCTGCACCTTGGCGAGCACTTACCGCGCCAGAAAATGCACCCTTAACATGTCCGAATATTTCCGATTCCATGAGCTCAGAGGGTATGGCTGCGCAGTTGAGGGCAATGAAGGGTTTATCTTTACGTTGACTAAGAGCGTGAATTGCTTCAGCGGCCACTTCTTTACCTGTACCACTCGCGCCTGTGATAAATACAGAAGCGTTACTAGGGGCTGAAAGTTCTGTTGCGTTGTACACAAACTGCATGGCCCCAGAGCTGCCAACAAAGCCCATGAAATGGTTTTTTTGCTGCTGTTGGTAGTGTGCCACGGTGCGACGTAGCAAAGCGCGTTCCGCCAAGGCTTGTTGCGTGAAGACGGCTTGTTCTAGCGTGAGTAGCAAGTGATTGTCGTCCCAGGGCTTGAGTATGTAGCCCCAAATTCTTCCTTCGTTGATCGCGCTCATCACCAATTCCGTTTCGGAGAATCCGGTGAGCACCATGCGAATAGTTTCAGGGTATTTGTCGGCTACGGCTCCTAAAAATTCGGTGCCAGACATGCCAGGCATACGCATATCAGAGACCACTACATCCACAGCGGTCTGCTCTAATAGATCGAGAGCTTCTTCCGCACTGTTGGAAAATAGGCACTCAGCCGACAAATCCATAGTGAGTCGTTCTAGCGCTGAAAGAATGTTTATCTCATCGTCTACAAACAATATTCGGGCTTTGTCGATATCCACTAAACGGTCCATTGTTGAGTTAAAGGGGAATAAAGGTGCTTTCTTTTATAAGTCTAGTAATTCCAGATTAGCGTTAATTTCGCAAAATGCAAATTGTCTCTTCGCCGCATTTTGCCGATTCGCCTGCCGCCCAAGTCTGACGGGGCCTGTAAGGTCTTGGCCCGATTCTCGCTATACCTCCTTTGAATACCAATTTTCTTAGATTGAGTAGGGAGTTAGCTATGCATGCGAAAACCTTGGTTTTTTCTGTCGCCATTAATGGTTATCACTGGAAATATAAGAAGAATATTGATTCTCATCGAGCCTATGCCGCGAGACAGGGTTATCGCTATGTAGTGGTAGACCGTCCTGTGATTTCCTTACTCGATATGGAATGTGCTTGGTTAAAAGTCGCTTTAATGATCGAGGCTCTCAAGGCGGGCTACCAGTGGGTATTGTTTGTTGATGCTGATGCAGAAATTAGATCGGAAGCTCCCCCCATTGAGTCACTGGACGAGGTGGGGAAATGCCTTTATATGGCTCGCGGGTATAGTCAGAGAATAAATTCGGGAGTGCTAATAGCGAAACAAAGTGAGGAAGCTTGTTTATTTTTCCGAAAAGTTTTGGAAAACAGTGACTTGCCTCTATCTAAGGCCGATGACGTTGGTTGGGGCGAAAACGGCCACATTATTCATTTTGCAAAAGACAATCCCTGCTTGAAACTAATTTCACGCCGCTGGAATAATAACGGCGACTTTTTCTTGAAAGACCATATTCGCCATTATAGTGCGGGGCCTTTGCGAGAAAAATACCGAACCGGCCTTGTAGATCAGTTTCGATTTCTTCTCAGCCACTATTCCTTGGCCGTGTTGAAGCGGCTGATGTTTCAAGATGAACTGACACCCGATAATTTTCGTAAGCGTCTTGCCCTACTCATTCGAAAATCAGTACATCGTTATAGTGAATTTTCTGTGGTTTAATCATAAAAGGCAGGCGAAAAATGGATGGTTTAAATAGAGTATTTCCACGGAGTACGATCTTTTCAATATTTCTATGTGGCACGGTGAGCGCGGCCGAACCATTTCAAGAGTGTCCCACAGAGGCCTTTTTGGTTCAAAGTGGAGTTGCTAAATTATATGGTGTTCAACTCGCTACTGGTCACTATCAATTGCTTTCATCGGATATGGGCACCAGCTCAAAACTGAACGCAATAGCATTCAATTTTCACGACAATTATTTATACGCATGGAGTAAAGAGTTTGGCACGCTTGTTAAGATAGGCACGGATTATCAGGCGAGTACACTCGAAACTTCGAATAATCCTGACGCTACTTTTTATGTGGGTGATATATCTCTTCAGGACAATGTGTATTACGCCTATCGTCCTGGGGCCAGTTATGGTCTATATGCCTACAATTTAGACGAAGCAGAAGAAGATTATCTACGTGCTGTTAAAATTGTTTCTGGCGATGAGCTTTCCTTAAACATTTTTGACTTCGCCTTTCATCCATTTAACCATTACGCCTACAGTGTTGATCGTAACGGAGTGTTGCACCGTATCGATGTAGAGTTGGGTTTAGATACTGCCCTAAATAATGTCGGAGAGAGTGGTACCTTTGGCGCTGTGTATTTCGACGTGGACGGTCATTTGTACATTAGTCGTAATTCGGACGGTTATATATTTCGTGTGGATGTTAATGATGCATCGCCCGTAGCGGAATTTTATGCATATGGTCCCTCATCCAGCAACAATGACGGAGCGCGTTGTGCGATGGCACCTATTGTGGATGTTGAAATATCAAATATAGACTTTGGTGATGCGCCTGATTCCTATTTTTCAAGTCTTGAGAATAATGGCGCGCGACATGGGCTAGTTGGCAGCACACTTTATTTGGGCGAGGGTGTTGACAGCGAAAGCGATAGTTTCGTCGCGCCATTATCTGATGATGAAACGGGCATTGACGATGACGATGGCGTGGGATTTGTGAGTGGTATTGAAGTCGGCGAGGACTCAATTGTCGACGTCAAGGCTGTCGGCAGCGGTTTTTTGAACGCTTGGATTGACTGGGATCAAAATGGCGTCTTTGACACCGACGAGAAAATAATTTCTGGGCAGAGTTTGGCGGAAGGGAATAATATTATTACTTATTCTGTGCCTATAAGCGCGAGCGTAGGCGATACCTGGTCTCGTTTTCGGTACTCGTCAACTGAGCTGGTTGAGGCTTCTGGTGGTGTCTCAGATGGTGAAGTGGAAGATTACTCTGTGACCGTGACGGAAACGGGTGTATCGACTGTATTTTATCCCAGCGAAAACTCTTGGTCTACACTGGCCTTTGAAGACAACTGGCCAAGTATCGGAGATTATGATTTTAACGACTTAGTGATTCATTATCGTACGGCCGTTTCAACAAAGAATGGTGCGGTACGACGTATTCGCGTGCAAGGGCAGGTTGCGGCGGTGGGTGCAAGTTATCACAACGGCTTTGCTATTCACTTACCCGGAATATTGCGTTCGCAAATAGATGAATCGCGAATTCAATTTACGGTAAATCGAGCAGAGCAATCAGAGTCCCCCCTGGAAGCAGGCCCAAGCGAAGCAATACTCATCGCATTTCTAGATGCCTGGGACTATGTGACGCCTGGTGAAGACTGCAAATATCATCGTACGGAATTAGGTTGTGGTTCTAGCATTCAGATGGATTTTTCAATCACAGTACCATTTGTCAACGCGATCCCATTGGCGCAGATGCCAATCACACCTTTTGACCCTTTTATGTTCGCCACGCCTGGAACGCCTCACAATCCAGTTTTAGGTAATAATCCAGGTCGTTCCTTAGAGATTCACCTTAAGAACCATGCCCCGACTTCGGTGTTTAACATTGACTATCTTGGCAGGCGTGACGACCGCTCAAATGGAGTTCAAGAACAATACTTCTTATCCGAAAATGGAATGCCCTGGGCGATACACGTAGCGAATAAATGGCGCTATCCAAAAGAATACATGGATGTCATCTATGCATATCCTCATTTCCAAAATTTTATTCACAGCGCTGGGTCGCAGGACGGAGATTGGTATTTGGATGGTAGGGCTCAGTTACAAAATACTTTTAGTCAATAGGTGGAGTGACTCATGAGATATATTAGTAGAATAATGTTTTGTTTAGTGACTTATGTTCTGTCCGCTTGTGGCGGAGGAGGTGGCTCAAGTTCGGAACCGTCCGCCGTGATTCAGGTGGCAGCACCTCCGGAGTCTAACCCCGCGATTGTCGCCATCGTCGAACCAGAGAGCACTGTAAGTGCAACTCAGGAAATTCAAGTGCCAGAGGGCTTCACTTTAGCGGCAAATTATACAGTTGCTTTGGATGTAAAATTAGAGGGCGTGTATTCTCAGCGAATTTCACTCTCTGTGTGTACTGATTTTTCAACTGATGGTTCGCTTGTAAACATAAATTATGACAGCTGTTTGTTAAAAGCCTCCACTAATAATGGAAATTTTTTCAGTTATATGGAGGTTGGTAATGCCCTAGATTCCCTTATTTTAGCAATCGGGGTTTTTGGGGAGTCAAGTGCGGTCGACTATCGGATGTGGGAAAGAGATGGTTCTGGACCTTATGTATTTTCCGTCCGCTAGTTTTTTTGCGTGTTGAACAATGGGAAAATTTGTTCAGGAACTAAAGCAGAAACCAATAAAGGAAATGTTATGTCTTGTCTTTAAGTGCCTGACTACCTAGTAGTCTAACGTTCTATAAGATGAATGGATGTTGGCAGCTTGTATTAGCCAGATGTAACGTTGGCAGTATAGTTTAGTGTTGGATAAAAACAATCTGGCGAAGATGTATTTGTGTTCGCCAGATTCTTCGCTTCATGTTAATCCCCTCCTTAATGTTTTCCTAATACAATCCGAATTGAAAAAATATATTAAACCAAAGTATAAAGTCGTTATCATTTTTATATTGAGAAATATATTCCTTTTTTGCAATTCAATTCAATAATAATCATCAAAAAACCACTGAATACGGCGGCTTAAAGATGGCACAAACATTGCGATACCTCTTACGACATTAAAGAGGATAGAGTTATGAAAATTAATTCAGCAGGTATGGCCAATCAAGTAAGCCTTTATGGTCGCTCTAAGGAAAAGTATTCCGTCGATAGTTTTATTCTCCAAAACGTCAGAGTCGACAACTCTACAATGGTGGCCGCAGTAAACTGGATGCTAAGCGCCAATAATAAAAGAAGCATTAAAGTCGGAAATTTTATCAATGTAAATTCCATAAACCTAGCGAGAAATAATGTTGAATTCTCGAAAGTCTTGTCGTCTGCTGATAAGAGTTTTGCCGATGGGTCTGGCGTACGCTTGGGTGCTCGATTTCAAGGTGTCAATTTGTTGGATAACGTTAATGGAACCGACTTGCTGCCTTTGTTGTGCGAGCGCTTGAGCCGGACGGAAAAATCAATATTCTTTTTGGGTTCGTCGCCGGGGGTCGCTAAACGCGCTGCGGAAAAATTGATGCGCCAATACCCTGGACTAAAGGTAGTTGGTTGCCACCATGGATATTTTTCGGCCGATGAAGATGCGGATGTAGTTCGAAAAATCAATCAATCCAAAGCTGATATTTGTTTGGTCGCAATGGGTTCCCCTCAGCAGGAGACATGGATCGAACAAAAACGCCACCAGCTGAACGTAGGTTGTGCAGTAGCGGTAGGTGGTTTGTTTGATTTCTATTCGGGTCGTATTCCTAGGGCGCCTTTGTGGGTGCGGAAATTAGGTTGTGAGTGGGTTTGGCGGTTGGCGCAAGAGCCAGTGAAGAAATTCAATCGCTATGTCATTGGTAACCCTCTGTTTGTATTGCATCTCTTTTTCGACAAGCGAGGTAACAATCATGCCGCTATCTAATGTTTCTAACTCGTCTCCTGTTCAGTTTTTTAGGACAATTTCCCGTGATCTGGTTCTGCCGAGTATTCCACAAAATATTCAGCAGATAGGGGCCTTGCTAGCGCTGCTGATTTTGTCACCTATTCTTTTGTTGAGTTTTTTGGCAATAAGAATTAACAGCGAAGGTCCAGCGATTTATACCCAAACTCGCGTTGGTTTATTCGGGCGGCATTTTCGAATGTATAAGTTCCGTTCGATGTACCGGCCTTCTGACTCCCGATATGTGGACATTAAGAATATTCAAAGTGATCGTGAGGGCGTTTGTAAAAAACTGTTCAATGACCCCCGTATAACGGCTGTCGGCAAGGTGATCCGAAAATTGTCAATTGATGAGTTGCCTCAACTTATCAATGTTTTTCAAGGCGACATGCTTATGATTGGCCCACGTCCAGCGCTGGTTGAAGAAGTGGAGGCTTACAGTTTGGAGCAGTTCAGGCGCTTGGATGCCAAGCCAGGACTTACCGGGCTCTGGCAGGTATCGGGCCGTGCTGACACATCTTTTGAGGAACAAATGGCCTTAGACTTACGATATATTGAAGAAAAGGACCTATTTTTGGACCTGTATATTTTATTTGCCACAGTGCCTGCTGTGTTGACGGGCAAGGGAGCTTATTAACGATATAGCAAGCCTCCCATTTTGCGAGTTCTTCGCAATTTGCCTAATCTTGGACGTGTATAACACGTCCTTTTTAGTTCCAATTTCAAAATATAATTAATAAATTCAATGGCTTACCTATATTTTTGGCTTTTGGCACGTCTCCTGCAATAACCCTTACATTGATGATCTATGTCGAGTTGGCGGGAGTGGAAGCTGTGAGGAAAAATAGCGTTCAATTGGCGAAAGTTACAGCACATTTAATGCTGTGTGGGCTCATGGCTGCCTGTACTCAGCATCATGCTCTGCAAACGCCCTTAAATCCCGGTGATCAGCTATTTGGCACTAAGGATGAAAAGGGTGTTTGGGTGCGTCATAAAGGACCAGTGTCCACTGTGTTTGCCACCAACTTCGATTGTCAGCGCACGGAAAGTACTGCGACAAGTACTCATTATCGTGCAGACAAGCCACTGAATACCCTCGGCACGTTTGTTGATGCCCAAGCCGGACGGAACCCCTTTGATCTAGAAATGCCACTTAGCCCTGGCGATATGTTTGAGTTGGAAATTGAAAACGGTGATGGTTTCAATGGCCGCTATGTAGTGAATCCAGATGGCCGCATTCAATTGCCCTTGATTCCATCATTGGCAGTGGAAGGGCTGACGGTACCAGAGCTGTCTGAAAAAATTGAACTCTCTTTGGTGCGCGCCTTAATGTTTAGACCGCGTACGGCCAAAGTTAGCGCGCGAGTTTTACTTTGGGCACCTGTTGAAGTGTATGTGTCGGGCGCCGTGTTTCAGCCAGGCCGAGTTCTTATCAATGAGAAAATACAAGCGCAATTGGTAGAGCAGCGTATGGCGGCTTTCGGGGATTATTCACCTACTCGTTATTTGTCCGAGGCTTTACGCGCTGCATCAGGTGTGCGCCCGGATGCAAAGCTTGACCAAATAATTCTGGTGCGTAAAGGCTGGCAAGTGGAAGTGAACATGGCCGGTATCTTTACGGGTGAACATGTTCAAGACATTTCTCTGGTTGCGGGCGATAGAGTGATAGTGCCAACGACGGGTTGTTTCCAAAAGCAGTTGGTTAGGCCTACGCAAATTACGCCTAAAGGCTTTCGGGTATTTTTATCGAACCTCGTGGTGCCTTCACTGAATAATTCAAGTGCGGCTGTAGGAAAATTCAGTAGCAGTCTTCCTTATGGAACTCGCCTTCTGCAAGCGGCGGTATCAGCGAATTGTACGGGCGGAACACAGTGGACTAATGCGGCGCGCAAGGTTGTGTTGGCTAGCGAGAATCCATTAACGGGCCAAGTACAAGTTATTGAGCGGTCCATCGAGCAGATAATGCGACAAGCACACAGAGATGAAATAAACCCCTATTTGATGCCTAACGATGCGATTGCGTGTTACGACTCTGATATTTCAAATGTTCGAGATATTGCTCGTACCTTAATCGACGTTATTTCTCCCTTAAAGTTGTTGTAGATAATTATGGCTATCATCAAAAGGAAACAATTAATGATACGCAGCCCTTGGCAGATACTTAGAGCCAATGTGCGCGCGTTGTTGCTGTCTTCTTATACCTTAGTTGCTTTGCTGTGTTATTTACTGATTGCCATTGTTGTTGTTATTTATTTAACCAAGGCGCCGGTCTATGTCAGTGAAATGTCAATTGTCTTACCGGGTTCCGGATCCAACAGCTCCTTTGCCTTGGACAATATTGGCCAGGTTTCTTCGAGCACTAAAGCGGCTTATGGTAGTTCTGCTTACAACCCCCGAGTTAATTACCGAGAAATACTGAAGAGTCGCGCGGTGTTAAAAGAAGCCGCTAGTCGCTTGGAGGCGGAAGAAGCTGCATTCAAGGAGCCTAAAATTCTTTTAATAGAGCAAACATCCATTATAAATTTGAAGTTAGAAGGGCGCTCACCAGGCATGGCGAATAAAAAGGCGTGGGCCCTTTTTGATGCTTTTCAACTCGAGTTGGAGGCGCTACGTGCAGACGAATCACTTCGTAGAGATGACAGCATTGAACGAGTTCTGGATCAGTATCGACTGAAATTGCAGGGAACTCGTCAAGCAATTGTGCGCTTTCAAGAACAAGCATTGTTGGTGTCAAACTCACAGCTTGAACAACATATGAAACAAACCTCTGAAGTTAAAAGTAAACGCTTGTATGCGCGTAGCGAGCTTAAGCAAATGGAATTTTTTGCGCGTCAACTTGGCAGTGATCTGGGTGTGTCACCTGCCTTAGCGGGACAGGCATTTGCTCTACAAACCGACGCAGAGTTTCGCGGTTACCTTCGCGAACTAGATAGCAGCGCGTCTAAGCTCAGTGAATATACTTCGCGCTGGGGGCGAGAACATCCCAAAGTAGTATCGGAGAGAGAACGTTTTGAATTTGCTAAAGCAGCATTGAATTCTCGAGGTCAGGTCATCGTAGGTTCGCAATTGGGCGATGCGCTTAACAGCATGGATCTAGAATCTAGCCCGGGGCGGTCGGAATTATTCGTATCCTTAATCAACACTTACGCAAAAATACAGGGAGCAGGCGCACAAATTAATGAGTTGGTGCTTACTGAGGCGCGTCTGAATGATCAGTTAACCGTGTTGTCGCGTGAATCTGTTGAGCTCGAGCGCCTAGAGCGAGAGCATCAACTGGCAGAAGCGGTATTCACCTCTGCAGCGGCGAAACTGCAAGCTAACAAAGCAGATGTTTTCGTATCTTATCCCGTAGTTCAGATGTTAGCTGCGCCTTCTATGCCATTAAAAGCCGCTAGCCCCGTTACTCTTTTGGCGGGTGTTGTTGCCCTGATAGCCGCCTTCATTGTTACCATCGGATTGGTGATTGTATGTCAACGAAAATACTTAATCGCACAACTCTTGAAGAAAAGCTAGTGTGGTATGGCTTAATTCTTAGCTATCCTGCGTACGCATTAGGTGCGATGTATATCCTTGGGTCTTTGATCGGCTGGATAATTCTCTCGGTGTATTTGTTACGCCGATTTGTAGATATAGGTGGTCGAAGTACGCCTCTGCCTATTTTGGTATGGGTTTGGATATTTGGTATGTTGAGCATGGAGCTCGCGCTTGTTCAGGGCCACCTAAACTATGATTTAGGTTTGGCGAAAATAATTAAATCAACTATCGGCTGGGCTAAAGGCTGGGCACTGCTGGCCTTGTTCATCGCTTTAGGCGCGGTATTACCACTAAAGCGCGCAATCATCCCTCGAGCCTGTTGTGTGATTGGCTTGCACTCCCTGATATTCACAATCATTAGCGCCCTGGCTTTTCTTGGAGGCCTTCCGGGCGAAATTTATGTTTCACCCTTAAAGCTGGTCGGAGGACCTGGTCCGGAATTTTTCGAATTAAAATTATTTGGTATTAATCCGGAAACGGGTCTTCCTCGCTGGCAGTATTTTGCCCCGTGGTCCCCTGCCATCGGTTTACAGAGCTGTATGTTGTTGATTCTGTGTCTTCACGAGCGAAACACTGTCTGGAAATGTATAGGTATATTGGGCGCATTTACCATGTGTTGTTTGGCGCAATCCCGAGCAGGTTGGGTGATATTCTTTACAATTTTACCGATGATCTTTGTATTTTCTCGTTTACATGACCCTAAGATATTATTCGCTACTGCCGTGGCATTTGTCATTGTCGCGCTGCCAGGTCAAGTGCTAATCGAACAGCTTCAGGAAATGTATCAGCGAATAAAAGAAAGTCGGCCAGACTCTACACGTGTTCGCGGGGGCTTAGCGAATCTAGCGGTACAGCGCTGGACCAGCGAGGCGCCTGTGTGGGGGCACGGTATTGTTGAGCCCGGCCCGAAATATGTTGAGCGGATGATGATTGGTACACACCACAGCTGGTATGGGCTTCTATTTGTGAAAGGTTTGGTGGGAGCTTTGTCTTTGGCAATTCCATTGTTTTTGACGGCGCTGTATTTACTGGTTCAGGCTCAGCGCTCAAAAGACGCGCGTACAGCACTTGGAATTTTAGTGGTGTTAACCGTATACAGTTTTTTCGAAAATCTAGAAATTCTTGCTTATCTCTACTGGCCAGCCCTGCTGTGGTTAGGTGCTTCTTTGAGAGTATGCGATGAGCATAAAAAGCGTTTGACAAGCGATTTTACGACAAGTGAGGTAGTGATATGAAAAAGGTAGATGCATATTTGTGTGGTTATTATGGAATGGAAAATAGCGGTGACGACGCTCTGCTTTACGCCACGGCCTGGGGCGCGCGAAATTACCTTCAGGCTGAGACTGTAACGGTAAGTTCCTCGCAAACACATCAACTGAATGGATTTGGGGGCACTCCCCCGAGCCAGTCGACAACGCAGCGCTTTCGAGGTCATCGCCGCCTCCAGCAATATAGAGCTGCCTTCAATTCAAGCTGTGTGGTCTTTGGGGGAGGTTCTGTATTTCATACGGCTCAAGATATTAGTATAAAACGACATCTGCTCCGCTTAAGTCGTGGCAGTAGTCATTATGCAATGGGTGTAGGTTTAGGGCCTTTTCAAAATGTCGCCGCTGAGAAGGCTTGTGCGAAATTCTTAAATGAGAGTCGTTTTACGGGTCTTCGCGATCCGGCGAGTTATGAGCTGGCGAGGTCTATCGCCCCAAGGGCGAACTTATTGCTTACCTTTGACCTTGCCCCTCTCTTACTGGCGCAAACGGTGCGCCCCTTCCGCGAAGTGCCTCGGTCCGGTATTGCTGTGAGCTTGTGCCCGATTTTCAAAGCGAAAGGCGAAGTTCAGCAGGCTGCGCTCTTAACTGAGTTGGCGAACTCGCTGCGTTCAATTTATCAGGCTACCGGGGAAGTGATTTATCTATTGGATTTTAATGGGCATTCGAGTTTTGGAGATGTGAAGATTCATCAAGCTTTGAAAACTCTACTGGGCGAGACAATACCCGTGCGGCATATTCCCTATGAGCCGGACCCTATTGCCGTATTGCAACGTATGCACCAATTCAAGCTAGTGGTAGGTATGCGTTTACACGCATCAATACTGGCGTATCTAGCCGGCACGCCTACGGTGGTTCTTGAGTACCATTCGAAATGCCGAGGTTGGAGTGAGCAGATTGGACTAAGCGAACAATATCGTTTTGCGACGAGTGAATTTGACGGTGCGTTATTTGAGGCTCAAGTGCTGGCAGGCTTGGGAAGTAGTTTTTCTATGCCAAAGCTGTCGGTTCGCCGAGCGGTTTCTCTTTCGAAAAGTAATTGGAGCAATGAATATGTCAGTAAAAAAAGTGAAATTTACAGTGGTCATTCCTCTCTACAACAAGTGTCGGCATATTATTGAAACTGTTAACACGGTCTTGGCCCAACAATATCCGGCGGATGAGATCATTGTTGTTGATGATGGATCAAGTGATGGCGGCGCGGAACTGCTTGAAGCCCAAAACATTGCTTCGCTCGTCATCATTCGTCAAAAGAATGCAGGCGTATCCGCTGCGCGCAATGTAGGCATCGCGGCGGCGAGTCATAACTTTGTTGCGCTACTGGACGCAGACGATCTATGGTCGCCGCTGTTTCTTGCAGAAATTGCGCGGTCGATATTTGAGAAACCAGGGGCTGGATTATACGCCACGAGTTATCAAATGATGGATGGTGACGATCACTATTCTGATGCTGTAGTGCGTGGTTTGTCTTCTTCAAGTGATATTCGGCTGATGAATAATTATTTTTCGGTTGCCGCCAGTGGCGACCTTCCGTTTATCACTTCTTCTGTATGTTTGAATCGTCGAGTATTAGGAGGAAAATATGTCTTTCCTGAGCATGAGCCAATGGGTGAAGATCAAGATTTATGGTCTCAGATAGCCTTGTACAGTTCGATCGTCTACAGCCCTAGGGTATTAGTGATGTATGTCCGTTGTGCGGACAATCGAGCATGTGTCAATGCCCCACCGAAGGAGGAGTGTCCGTTCAGTAGGCGTCTGCATAAATATGCCCAGAGGGCTGAGATAGGCGAGGAATTGCGCGGTGACATTTTGAAATACTGCGGGTCACATCTAATTTCTATTGCTAAACTCAATATTTACTCAGGTGACCTGTCGCAGGCGAGAACGATTCTGCAAGATGCGCGCTGTTGGCGAAAGCCATTCCACAAAGTCTGGTGGAGCTTGATTCGCTGGATTTACGTAGTGAGGTCCTGTTAAATGGGCACATCTAAATTTGCGGAGAGTTTTTGATGTTGAAGGTGTATTTGTCAGGTGAAATTCATACTGATTGGCGTGCTCAAATCGAAAAGGGGGCAAAAGCCTTGTCCTTACCCGTGGAGTTCTCTTCAGCGGTGACTGACCATGGAGCGAGTGATGCGGCCGGCGATCATCTACAGGAGCAGAACGAGGGCTTTTGGCGAGATCATCAATCGGCGAAAGTGAATTTGATTCGAACCAAGAACTTGATTGAAAGTGCTGACTTGGTCGTTGTCCGTTTTGGCGACAAATATAAGCAGTGGAATGCCGCTTTTGATGCGGGGTATTGTGCGGCGATGGGGACTCCATATGTGACTCTACACGATGACTCGATTGTCCATCCTTTGAAAGAAGTAGACGCGCAGGCGTTAGCTTGGGCCACTAGTAATGATCAGGTTGTGGAAATTTTGCGGTATGTTACTCAGGAAAAATAGACCTTACGGCCACGAATTTGAAGGGCTAGGCTGACTCATATGAGATTTAGAGAATATCCAACAGAGACTGCCCTTTGACTGAAATTGCAACTGAAATTGTGATCGAAGATACCGCCGGACTAGGTTTCGATTACCGCATCGTGCTATCTCATCGCCGTTCGATGACGCTCACCGTGGACGCTGGCAGAGTAAAAGTTTCGGCGCCGCTTCGCACCTCTAGAAAGTCTATCCGTGAGTGGGTAAACCACAAGCAAATATGGATTCGTAAAAAGCGAGCTCAGCAAGCCATACAGCTTGCTGAGGTACCGGTGCGTACTTATGTTGAAGGCGAATTTTGGCCATATCTAGGGCGTGAACTGTGTTTGCGTCTAGCCGATGGTCCGCGGGCCGACTACTATGGCGACGAACAAAGTATTACGCTGATACTATCGCGGCGCTCCCGCAAGCCTCGCGAGGTTCAGGCTGCTGAGTTGATGAGTGCCTGGTATCGCAAGCAAGCGCAAGGCTATTTGGAGCGTCAAAGTGCAGAGTTTGCCGAGCGCTTGGGCGTTAGTATCAAAGGCGTAAAATTGCGTTTGACCAAGAGCAAGTGGGGGCATTGCACACCCGAGGGTGTGCTACAGTATAATTGGTTGATCATGCAGGCGCCGCTTGAAGTGGTAAACTATTTGGTGGCTCACGAGGTGTGTCATCGAGTGCATTTGAATCATAGCCCAGCTTACTGGGAAACCGTAAATAACATTTATCCCGGTTTTAAGCAGCCGCAGAATTGGCTGAAACAAAATGGTCACACCCTATTATTTTAAATTATGGAAGCATTATGGAAGCCCTGAGTGAGAATACTGAAGAAAACAATGATCGGTTTATTATTGAAGCAATTGCCCAGGGTTGCATCTGGGGTTTAGAGGGACCAGACGGGTGGGCTTTATGTCCATCTGAGAAATACGAAAAATCTGATGTGATGCCATTTTGGTCTCAGCCGGAATTCGCCCAGGTTCACTGCGTAGAGGAATGGTCCATTTATAAACCAGTGCCTGTTTCACTTGAAGAGTTCATTGAAGAGTGGCTGCCTGGAATGCATGAAGATGTGGTGCTTATTGGCGTGAACTGGGATGAAAATATGGATGGGGATGAAATGGAGCCACTTGATATTTTGGCCGAGTTTGACAGTGAATTGAGCTAAGTAGGATTTTAGGTTCGTTTACTTTTCCTAGATTAGCTCTACCTGTATGTTTTCCCCTTCAACAATCTCACCGATAATGGCAGCTGATTGATAGCCCGATTGCTTAAGTTCTCTTAGGCAATTAAGCGCTTCATCGGGAGATACCGCCGCAAGTAAACCACCCGATGTTTGCGGGTCAAATAAAAGGTCTCGCAACCAGCGCGCGTCTTTTTGTTCGTGATTGGTCAGGATGAATTTCTCTTCGTTACGCGCGTTTTGCGTATGTAAGGTGCTAGACATCCCTTTGGCTAAGCACTGAATCGCACCTGATAATAATGGTAGCTGACCCAGTTCAATACGAGCTCCTCGTATTGATCGTTTACTTTTATTCTGCGCCAGCATTTCCAGTAGATGTCCGGCCAGGCCAAATCCGGTGACGTCGGTGCAGGCGCTGAGTGAGTGCTTGTGTAATATCTCTGCGCTCACTCTATTGGATTGCAGCATACTGTTTATCGCCTCTTCGATCCACTTCCCATCGGCTTGTAATTGATTGTGCGCGGCGAATAATACGCCTGTTCCTAGCGCTTTCGTTAGAATGAGTTTGTCGCCCACACGCGGAGTATTTTTTCGGCTGATCTGCTCAGGTTTAGCCAGTCCGTTCACGCTAAAGCCAAGGCTCATCTCAGCGCCTTCGGAGGTATGGCCGCCCATTAATGTGCATTGATTGTCGTTCAAAACCTTTAGTGCACCACTCATAATCTGAAATAAGTCACGCTCTACAATGGCTTCTCCTGCAAAGGGCAAAGTAACTATAGCCAGCGCGCTGTGGGCTTGCGCATTCATGGCGAATAAATCACTGAGTGCGTGGTTGACGGCAATTTCTCCCAGCAAAAAAGGATCGTCGATCAGTGCGCGAAAGACGTCAACACTTTGCAGCAGTACATTCCCAGGCGCCACGGCGATGGCACTGGCATCGTCGGGTGTGTGTAATCCTAAGAGTACGTCGCTACGCTCAAATGGTTGAAGCTGACTGATCACTCGGCTTAATACGTCGGCACCGACTTTAGCGCCACAGCCTCCGCAGCGCATGGTGTTATCATCGTTTGCCTGTTGGTCAATTTGCTCACCACTGATAATAGGACTAACCGTTTGCGCAGATGAAGCCGATGCCCCAAGCTTGGGCATAATAGGTTTGGCGCGGTGCTCAAACATAGCTATAAATTTTTGATCAATTGAGTTTTTCCACCGCCATACCCAGCGGCCTTGTAGGCTGGGCATGCCTGTTCCGGGCTTACAAGCAATGGCGCTCTGGTCACCGCAGGCAAGCAGGCGTAAAAAATGTGCTTGGGGTTTAAAGGTACGCAAGGGTTTGTGTAAAAGCCAGGCTTGCAAGTTTTTGAACAGAGTGCTCGCCTGTCGCACGGCAAAGACGCCTGCGCGCGGTATGTTTTCATGCTCTTGTTGGGCTATGTCACCGGCGGCAAATACAAACTTGTGGCTGGTAGATTGAAGAGCGTGGTTTACTTGAATGAAGCCATCGGCGTCGCAGGCGAGGCCAGATTTTTTTGGCCAGGCTGGCGCGGCGGCTTGAGTACACCAAAATAATTCACTGAACTCTATGCCTAATTTATCTTGGCCGTTGGATAAGTGGACTTGTAGATTTCGTTCGCCTTCAGCCGAGCTTGTTTCATCTATTTGGGTAATAGCTGATCCTTTATGTACTTGTATACCTCGCGATTTAAATACCGCCGATAATTTCTTCTGAAATACGGGTGGATAATTATCGGGTAAACCTAGGCCTTTTTGGAATAGATGAAACTGATGCGTTTGTGCACTGTTTTTTAAGGCATGCTGCATGGCTAAAACTAATTCAATACCCGCGGCACCGCCGCCGGCCACGCCGATATTGCAGCTGATGTTACTTGTTAGTAGGCGCTTTCTAATTTTTTGCCATCGCGGGTAAAATTGCGCAATTGGTTTTACTGGAACGGAATTCTTCCCCGCGCCGGGGACTGAAAAACCCGGTGTTATGCCTGTGTTAAATGAAATGGCATCAAAACCCAGCGCCGCCCGTTTTTTTATTACACACTGTTTATTTTCTAGGTCTACACGTTCAACTTCGGCCTGTATGAATCGTGCGCTGGCGTATTGGCACAGGCGGGCTAAATCAATGTGTATATCATCCTCTTGATAATGTCCGGCGATCAATCCCGGCAACATACCCGAGTAGGGGGTTTTTGCTTGAGGCGAAATTAGCGTTAAGCGTACCCCAGGAATTGGCTGCATAGCCCACATGTTGAGCACTTGCACATGAGCGTGCCCTCCGCCTATTAAAAACAGGTCTTGGTATATGGGTAGTGCAAGCATCAGGAACTCATTTGCTGATTGGCCCAGGCAATGACTTCTTCATGGTTGCCTTTGAAAATGATGCGGCCCTGCCGTTGGCCTTGTTGATAGTCATACATAGGATCGTAATATTCAGTCAGTAAATGTTGAATGCCGGAGCGGAAGCCGTCAGCGTTTCCGGTGCTGAAAAGATCCTGCAAGGCGTCGGAAAACTCGCCTTCCAGTATTTTGTGGCGATCATGGCCTAAGCGTTTTTTAATTCGAGCGAGATTATCTAGAATTTGCGAGCGGAAGTTTTCCTGACCAAGAGTCTCCCCATACTCTGCGTAGTATTCGGGTAGCGCATCTGTGATGTAATCTTCTAAGGCGAAATCAATGCGTTCTGTCAGAGAGGTTTCAAGGGTAACAAGTGGAGAGGTCTGCATTTTATCTCGCAGCACATCCGGCAGATAAATACGGCCAATCAAGCGACCCTCATCTTCGACAAAAACGGGGCCTTTATGGTCGGCTCGTTGTTTAAGCAGTTTAATGCTCAGTTGGTTTTCAAAATCAATCTGTCGTGGCTGTACGCTAATTTTCGCTCCAAAAGCGGAGCCTCTGTGATTCGCTAGGCCCTCTAAGTCGATAGAGTGTTTAATGTGATTTAGCACTCGAGTTTTGCCGATGCCTGTTCGGCCACTGATCAAGATTAAAGGCGTGCTAGTGCAGTTTGTCTCAAGTTCGTCGATCAAAAACCGACGCATCGCTTTATAACCGCCCTCTACCATGGGATAGTGTGTGCCAGTTTCGGCAATGAGTTTTTGGCTCATTCGAGAGCGTAGGCCACCTCGAAAGCAGTAAAGATAGCCTTCGGGGTGTTGTTCAACGAAGTCTTGCCAGACGGTTTTGCGTTGCGCCTGCACATCGTCAGTAGCCAGCTCCCACCCCAGAGCGATCGCAGCGTCTTGGCCCTGTTCTTTGTAACGAGTGCCTATAACGTGGCGCTGTTCATCGTCTAGCAGGGGCAAGTTGGTGCTATTTGGAAAAGCACCCTTGTGATATTCCACTGGAGCTCGAACGTCCAGTAAAGGGGTGTCGTTGAGAAAAAGTTCGTGGAAGTTTTGGGTATTGCTTCTAGCAGTCAAGGCTATGCTCCGATCAGGGTGATGGGCAGTCTATCAGAAACCTCGCGAGCTGCAGTCACTCTACATCAATAAATTTCAGGTAAAAAAAAGGCGATGCTTGCGCATCGCCTTTTCATATAGAGTTCAGCTAATTAGCAGCTGTAGTACATGTCAAATTCAACGGGGTGAGTGGTTTGCTCAACACGGTAAACTTCTTCCATTTTCAATGCAATGTAAGCATCAACCACGTCATCGGTAAATACACCACCGGCGGTCAAGAACTCACGATCGGCATCCAAAGCTTCTAGGGCTTCGCGCAGGCTGCCAGCAACCTGAGGAATCTTAGCAGCTTCTTCTGCAGGTAAGTCATACAGATCCTTGTCGGCAGCGTCGCCTGGGTGGATCTTGTTCTTAATACCATCGATACCAGCCATCAGCATAGAGGCAAACATCAAGTAAGGGTTGGCGGTCGGATCGCCGAAACGAGCTTCAATACGCTTGCCCTTAGGAGATGGAACATAAGGGATACGGATAGACGCTGAGCGGTTACGGGCAGAGTAAGCCAACATAACAGGCGCTTCAAAGCCTGGAATCAAACGCTTATAAGAGTTGGTAGAAGCGTTAGCAAAAGCATTCAAGGCTTTTGCGTGCTTGATGATGCCGCCAATGTAGTAAAGAGCAGTTTCACTCAGGCCAGCGTAGCTGTCACCAGCAAATACGTTCTCGCCGTCTTTAAAGAAAGATTGGTGACAATGCATGCCAGAACCGTTGTCACCTACAACCGGCTTAGGCATAAAGGTGGCTGTTTTACCGTATGCGTGTGCCACGTTGTGTACGCAGTACTTCATGATTTGAACTTCGTCAGCTTTCTTCACCAAGGTGTTGAAGCGAACGCCAATTTCACACTGGCCGGCTGTGCCTACTTCATGGTGATGTACTTCAATGTCTAAGCCCATTTGTTCCATGGCATTACACATGGCAGCACGCAAGTCGTGCAATGAGTCGACAGGAGGTACTGGGAAATAACCGCCTTTAACACCAGGGCGATGGCCCATATTGCCGTCGGCGTAGGTAGTGCCAGAAGACCATGCAGCTTCTTCCGAGTTGATTTTGTAGAAGCAGCCGCTCATGTCGGAGCCCCAAGTAATGTCGTCAAATACGAAAAACTCAGGTTCTGGACCGAAGAAGGCGGTGTCGCCTAGGCCGGTAGACTTCAAAAACTCTTCAGCGCGGGTTGCGATGGAGCGTGGATCGCGCTCATAACCCTGCATAGTAGTAGGTTCAACAATGTCACAACGAATGATGATAGTGACGTCGTCAGTGAAAGGGTCCAGCATGGCCGTGCTATCGTCAGGCATCAAAATCATGTCTGATTCGTTAATACCTTTCCAGCCTGAGATGGAGGAACCATCAAACATTTTGCCTTCTTCAAAGAACTCTTCGTTCACTTCGCCGATGGGCATAGAAACGTGCTGCTCTTTACCAATGGTGTCGGTGAAGCGCAAGTCAATCCAGCGAGCTTCGCTTTCTTTAATAAGATTCAGTGTCTTTTCGGACATGTTAAGTATTCCTCCAAAAATGGCCTGTGGGCCGGTCAATTCATTTCAGTGTGATCAGAGCATTAAAAAGCTTTGCGTATTATAGGGCAAAATATATGCCATTGTTGGAGATTTGTAGATTAACTACAAAGTCTTCATTTTAAAGCAGTTTTCGAGCTCAAAGAGAAAGAGCGCCCCTTAGTGTGGCAAAGATAGGCTTCATTTTGGTGCGCGACATCTCTCATTGCACCAAAAAGGATCATAATCTTCTACGGTCTTAATCTCCAGCAGCCTGAAGCTGGGTTCAAAGATTCATTCAGGCACTCGTAAAAATCGATAAAACGGATCTTAATAGTTCTGGGTAAGCGCAGCGAGAGGGTGTTTTTAGAGGAGGGAACAGTCTCCATGGCCGTTTATTGGGGGCTAGGCTTGAAATGAAGCAAATTCAGGCATTTAGAAGCGTATTCAGTCATCAGTTTATTGAGGTTTTAGTCTATAATCCCGCCCTATACACCCTAAATCACTCTAAAAGCCCGCCTAGCGGAAGGTTTCCATGCATTTCATCGTTAAGTTATT
>Ga0209396_1002375_pt1 | contig 19792 bp, 19 predicted proteins | sample GOMGulsemesocosm_6_FD_184638 | JGI IMG/M metagenome (GOLD analysis project Ga0209396, IMG submission 184638) | Methane-oxidizing microbial communities from mesocosms in the Gulf of Mexico - GOM8C Gulf of Mexico (SPAdes) (version 2) | ecosystem: Environmental > Aquatic > Marine > Cold seeps...
TAACTGGCAATGGTACATAATCTTATCTACCAACGTTGTTTTACCATGATCGACATGGGCAATAATTGCAATGTTTTTAACAGAACTCATAACTATAAATCTCTAATTTAAGGGTGCAAAGGTACGTCTTTTTATTTAAACCATGTCTATGTATATATATTATACCATATATATTGTGTTAGGAGTTTCTTAAAAGCCCAATATGTATGACGAAAAAGATTATCTTTGCGCAAAAATAAATCAGATGACTTTAGAGCAAATTCCTAATATCAAACATACTACGAGTAACAACTTCTTTTTATTAGCCGGACCATGTGCTATAGAAAGTGAAGATATGGCTTTACGAATTGCAGAAAAAGTAATTGGTATTACTGATAAGTTAGAAATCCCGTACATCTTTAAAGGTTCTTTTAAAAAAGCCAACAGAAGTAGAATTGATAGTTTTACAGGAATTGGAGACGAGAAAGCATTAAAAATACTACGCAAAGTTTCGGAAACGTTTAATGTTCCGACGGTTACTGATATTCATGAAGTATCCGATGCAGCCATGGCTGCCGAATATGTTGATGTACTACAAATACCTGCTTTCTTAGTTCGTCAAACGGATTTAGTTGTTGCTGCTGCAAAAACAGGAAAAGTCGTTAACTTGAAAAAAGGGCAATTTATGAGCCCCGAAGCAATGCAACATGCTGCTCAAAAAGTTAAAGATGCTGGAAGTGATAAAGTTTGGATTACTGATAGAGGTACTATGTTCGGTTACCAAGATATGATTGTTGATTTTAGAGGCATCCCAACTATGCGTCAGTTTGCTCCAACAGTTTTAGATGTAACTCACTCTTTACAACAGCCAAATCAAAACTCAGGAGTTACAGGAGGAAGACCAGATATGATAGAAACTATTGCACGTGCAGGAATTGTAAACAATGTAGACGGCTTATTTATTGAAACTCATTTTGATCCTGCTAATGCTAAAAGTGATGGGGCTAACATGTTGCATTTAGATCATTTAGAAAACCTATTAACCAACTTGGTTAAAATCAGAAAGACTATAAATGAATTATAAAATTATCCTTAAGCTCCTATTTATAGGAATAACTACAATTGGATTTTCACAAGAAGAAACTGAAGTTGTTGATTCAAAGTATACATATAATAAAAACAAAGGGAAAGCTTATTTTTACTGGGGAGGAAATAGAGCTAAATACTCAAAGTCCGATATACAATTTGAAGGGGAAAATTATAATTTCACATTACAAGATGTAAATGCAGAAGATAAACCTAAAGGTTGGCATATTGATTATATCAATCCTGGTAGAATGACAATTCCACAAACTAATTTTAGACTAGGATATTACATTCATAACAACTATCAAGTTTCTTTTGGTTTTGACCACATGAAGTATGTTGTTATAAGACCTCAAAATGTAAGGATTGATGGGCATATTAACTTTAATGGTATTGAAGAAGGTGACGCAAGTTACAATGGCGTCTACAATAGTGATTTAATAAATTTAGTTGATACTAAAAAATTTGATGGAGATCCAAAATTTTTTGCATTTGAACATACAGATGGATTAAATTATATAAATATAGAAATCGCTCGTGTAGATGATTTAGGAGAATATTTACACTTAAACCCTAATAAAGTCCAAATTAACTTATTAGAAGGTATTGGTATCGGAGGTTTATACCCAAAAACAAATGCAACAGTTATCGGAAAACCTAGAAATGATGAGTTTCATTGGTCAGGATACGGAGTTAGCGCAAAAGTTGGACTTGGATTTGTGTTTTTTAACCACATACAAGTTCAAACTGAATTAAAAGGAGGATTCATCGATATGCCGTGGATAAAAACTACTTTTGACGGAGATACTGCCAAACAAAATTTTTGGTTTATACAACACAATATAACTATTGGATATGTATTTCAGTTGTTTAATAATTCAAAAAAGAACAATAACGATTTAAAATAATTAATACATCCATATTAACTAAAAAAGCATCAAAAATATTTTTGATGCTTTTTTAGTTAATACAAACTCTTCGCCTTTTCCAAAACCTCAATCAAAACTTGATTATCCACCTCCTCCATACTTTTATACCTCAGAGACACCATTTTTTTCCTGTTTTCCGTAACTAAAAAATCTTGATGTACTTGTATTAGTTTTCCTTTCACAAGTCCTATGTCTACAAAGGCTTTTTTATGACTTGCATTAAAGTAACAAAATGGTTTTCCGTTTAAATAATAAAAGGGGATTTTATATTTGTATTTTAATTCCAATTCAGGAATGGTCCGTTCTACCACTAGCTGTAAGTACAATAATATTTCTCTGAACAATTCTGGTTGATTAATGATATAGTTCTCCGCTGGATTCAAAACCTAGTTTTTAGTTATGATTAATTCTTAAAAATAACCCAAAATAGTATAACATTACTTGGAATATTTGAAAATTCAATTAACTTTGTTTTTCAAAGTACTTTTATCATGACGGAACAAGATTACCTAAAAGACCTTTCTGAAATTAAAAATTTAATGAATAAATCATCTCGGTTTATCTCTCTAAGTGGTTTATCTGGTATTATGGCTGGCATTTATGCTATTATAGGAGCTGCATATGCTTATTGGCTAGTAACCTCTAGTCAAAGAGGATATTTAATTTTAGATGGAAAAATCTTTACCATCATTTTATTAGACCTATTCTTAATAGCTTTTTGCACAGTAGTCACCGCAGTATTTTTAACTGTTAAAAAGGCTAAGAGAAATGGAGAAAGTGTTTTTGATAAAACCGGGTTAAGAGCAATGATTAACTTTTTAATTCCATTAGTAGCAGGAGGAATATATATCTTAATCATTCTAAATCAACAAAAACATGGGCAAACTGGGGCTTTGATGCTTATCTTTTATGGATTAGCTTTAGTTAACGCTTCTAAATATACCATAGGACAAATTAAATATTTAGGCTTTATTGAAATAGCACTCGGATTAGTTTGTGCTATACTCCCGGGTTATGGGTTTTGGCTATGGGTAATTGGCTTTGGAATAATGCATATTATTTATGGAGTCATTATGTATTTTAAATATGATGCTAAATAATTTTATCAGTTAAAGCATTCTTATAAATTTGTGCAACATGTCTAAAAGTATCATTCAACATATTAATAAGATTTTTGATCATAGAATCAGGCTCGGTATCATGTCTATCCTTATGGTAAACGAATACGCTGAATTCAACACTCTAAAGGAATTATTAGGAGCTACAGACGGTAACTTAGCGAGCCATATAAAAGCTTTAGAAAAAGCTGAATTCATAAATATTGAGAAGCAATTTATTGGAAAAAAACCCAATACTCGTTATAGCACTACTCAGTTAGGTAAAGTGGAATTTAAAAAACATATTGCAGCAATTGAAAAACTATTAAAACAATAATTACTTTTTTTTAATCAACAACTTTGAATTTCAAAGTACTTTAAAATATGGAGATAAGAAAACGACTAATCATCTGGTTATTTGAAATATCAAAAACGATATACACTTACCTATTCAAACATCATGAAGCTTGGAGTGTTACTAAAAAAGATCTTTTGACATTACCAAATGATTCTTTCGGTTATCATTTAGGAACTTTTTTAGATAATAATGACTTTGAGCTCATACCAAAAGTAGAGCGACATGATGCCTATCATACTTTAACAGGCTACAGTACTAAAGTAGAAGATGAAATAGCTTTACAATACTTAAGCTATGGAAACGGAAAAAGAAGTCCGTATATGTACGGCGCAATTATTTTAGGAAGCATCCTATTGCCTGATTACTTCAAGTATTATATAGAGTCCTATCAGCTTGGAAAACGAGCCAATGCTTTTCATCAACTAGATTTTAGCAAACTATTATATACACCTATTTACGATTTAAGGTGTTGCTTTTTTACAGAAGTACAAATTCAATCTATATCAATTATTTAATTCTCATTATTATGGAACAAACACCAGTAACTCAGAACAAATTTAGCCACTGGCTAAAAACATCAATCACGGCAAGGATGATCATGATAACCACTATCATATTAATCTTACTTATTCCACTAGCTTTCATTAAAGACCTCATAAGAGAACGAGAATTCAGGCAGGACGATGTTGTTAATGAAATAAATGAAAAATGGGGGGAAGAAGTAGTTCTCTACGGCCCAATATTGAAAGTACCATATAAAACATATAAAGAGACATCTGTATTTAACCAAGACACCAAACAATATATTACAGAAACTGAAAGCTTAATGAATTACGCATATTTCTTTCCAAAAAAATTAGACATTAAAGCAAATGCAACTTCCATAAATAAAAAAAGAAACAATTTTGAATCTGTAATTTACGAAAGTGAAATAGCTATAAAAGGAAGTTTTGAGCAACCAAATTTTAGCTCAAAATCAATTTCTGACAAAGATATTATTTGGGACAAAGCCTCCGTTATTTTTAAAACTTCAAATTTAAAAGGAATCAAGAGTGAAGTAAATATTCAATTAAACAAAAATACCTACGATTTTGAAACTAATTACAGTTCTAATAAGAACAATCAAAATAATTTAGATGAATTGGAAAGCTCCTATTTAAAACCTGAAAACGTTGATTTTTCAAAAGCACAAACCTTTAACATGAACCTAGCTTTTAATGGTAGTAAAAGCATGCGCTTTATTCCAATAGGAAAAGTTACAACAGCTGCAATGAATTCAAACTGGATAAACCCAAGTTTTACAGGAAACTTTTTACCTCAAGATGAAGGAGAAAAAGTAACAAAAGATGGCTTTAAGGCTAATTGGAAAGTATTAGATATCAATAGGCCTTATTCCCAACAATTCTTTAATCATTTACCGAACCTAAATGAATATGCATTTGGAACAAACTTTATAGTTCCCGTGGACGAATATCAAAAAAGTAACCGTTCTGCTAAATATGGTTTTATGGTTATTGGTTTAACCTTTTTAGTTTTCTTTTTAATTCAAACTATGAGCAAAATAAACATTCACCCTTTTCAATATGTAATGATAGGTGTTGCATTAGTCATGTTTTACACCTTGCTTATTTCAATTTCGGAACACAGTAGCTTCTTAAAAGCATATCTGATTGCTGGTAGTGCTGTAGTTAGCTTGATTACATTATACTCTAAATCGATTTTGAGAAGCTTTAAGTTTGTTTTTCTCATAGGGACATGTTTAACAGTTTTATACGGATTTATTTTCGTAATTATTCAACTAGAAAATTATGCGTTATTAGTGGGAAGTATTGGCTTGTTCATCATTTTAGCAGTTGTAATGTTTGTTTCAAGAAAAATAGACTGGAATAACGGATAACCTAAATAATCAATCTTAATCTGGGCTTATAGAAAATACATTAAAACTTCGATAGGCTCAGTTTGACAATTCAACTCAAAACAGATGAACTCAACATTAGATATTTCAAAAATTATAGCTGGAGTTAGCTTTATACTGGGAACCTTATTGTTAGTATTATTTTTATTCTTCAAAGAGTTTGAATCAATAGTTATGTTTGGCTTATATTATGTACTAATAGCCTTTGTGACCAATGCTTTTGTCTTCTTTTGGTTAATCACTCAGTTAATAGTTCGTTCAGAAAACTGGATTGAATTGTTAAAAGCAATTGGAGTAATTTTAATCAACATTCCAATTGCAATAGTTTACTTACTTATAGTTTTTCATTATTTATTTCCAACTAAAGGTTAACTTTTCATGAAATTCATACCGATAAACAATCACTCTTTAAAAGTATTTATCGTTCTTTTACTAATAGAAACAGCCATTGCACTATTCTTTAAAGGCGGTTTTATCAGACACACTTTTGGAGATTATCTTGTGGTATTGCTTCTTTATTTTTTCCTAAAGAGTTTTATTTCTATATCAAATAATACACTTGCCGGCATTACTTTATTAATTGTTTTTACAGTGGAGTTCATCCAGCTTACTCCTTTATTAAAAATAATCGGGTTAGACAATTATTCATTGGCTAACATAATTTTTGGCAATACTTTTTCCTATACAGACTTATTAGCCTATACGTTTGGCTATATAACCATTATCATTTTTAACACCTCCACATTATGCAAACACTTTTTACCAAACAAAATAAAGTAGTAACTATCAATGTTATTTTTTGTATCGTATTAATTTTACTCCGAGTAAAATTCACACAGAGTATCACATACATGTTTTTAATCTGGAATTTATTTTTAGCAGGGATTCCTTATTTAATCTCACAGCTAACCAAATGCAGTACCCGGCTTAAAAGCTCCAAAGTTTTATTACTGGGAATACTTTCTATTTGGTTGTTATTTTTACCCAATGCACCCTACATTATTACAGACTTAGTCCATTTAAATCATATTCAATCCAATCTTATTTGGTTCGATGCTTTACTCATTTTTCTATTCGCTGCGAACGGTTTGTTGTTAGCGATACTATCTATGGTTGATGTATACATTATCATAAAAGAAAAATGGAATACCATAATTGCTTCTTTTAGTATAATTCTTATTTCCTTCTTAACAGGTTTTGGTATATATTTAGGAAGGTACTTGCGTTGGAATTCCTGGGAATTATTCACGCGACCTAAGATCCTTTTTCAAGACATTATCGTAAGCCTACAAAACACAAAAGCAATAGGTGTAACTGTAAGTATGGCTTGTTTACTTCTTCTTCTTTTTTCTTCTTATTTACATTTATTACATAAAAAACCAGCTTCTGAATAAGAAGCTGGTTTTAATTATATTATCTATTTATAAAATTTAATTACATACTGGTGCTGACGGAACTGTAGCAGTACTTATACCTGCACCTCCATTTGCACACATACTAGAATACGCTTCTATCCATAAAGTATCAGTAGTTGGTACTCCAGTAACAGTAATCGTATTTGTATTATAATCAATAGAAGAAACTGTCCCTGAAGATGGGTAAACCTGATCAATTGTTGAGTCAAAAGAAAATACTGCAGTATATGTAGTGTTTCCTGCCTCACATGTTGTCGATACAAAAGTTAACATTGGCAACATTTCTATATTGATATTGGTTGACATAACGGTAATATTCCCTCCTACGTCCACTCGTATAAATATCGTTTCATAATACGCTATTGCGTTACAATATTGATTGATATTCGAAATTGCATTAGTACCTGTATCAGCATCGGCTTGTGTTTGATGATATGTTACTGTACCAACATTACCGTTTAATATATAATTTGTTTGATCTAAACTGATCATACAAGAAACTCCAGAACCTTGTGTGTCTTCACAATAATAATATGGTTGTGGTTGATTCAAATTACAAGTTTGAACTACCAAACTCACTTCTCCTATTCTGAAATATGGTAAATTATTATGGTTCACTCTTGAATATACAATTGCAGAAGCAGAGGTGTACGGTGAACTTAATGGGTTAGTTTCATTTTCTGCATCTACATATGAAATATAATAAACAACACTAACATCAGCTTGATTTCCTATAACATTAACATCCAAACTAGTCAAGTCAAAAATTTCTACTCCATTGCTATCATTATCACATAACGCTGCAGTAGCATAATTTGCATTTACATCATATATATCTAAATAATTAACTACTCCATCACCGTCTGTATCATCATTGGTAAAATCACCATCATTATTTATATCTTCATCAGCTGTTAATACTCCATCACCATCATCATCGGTGTCATTATAATTAGGGATACCATCTTGGTCAGTATCATCATTTGTATAATCATTATCTTGATTTAAGTCTTCAAATTCATCAAAAACGCCATCACCATCGGTATCTTGAAAAGTTCCGCAAGAGGTGATAATTCCTAAATCGGTAGCAGTACTTAATACCCCTGAAATAATCGTGGTTGTTTGTTGTCCTGCCATATCAATACCTTGAGCTGTAAAATCATCTCCAACATTTCCACAATAACTGTAGGAATGATCAATGACTCCATTAGCAACTGCTATATACTGCACTATATTATTATGAACAAATTGTATATACCCATCTGTTATTGGGTTTCCATTACAATCATTAAACGCTCCAATTAACTGAATACTTGTGTAATTATCCTCTACTACAACTGTAATAGTAGTATCTGTATTAAAAGAACCTATTATTACTTCAAAAGGAACATTACAATTGTTAACGTCCATAATAAAATTCAATTCTTCATCAATTGGCACTTGTCCACAAGCATACCCGTTTTCATTAGTCCAACTATATGCATTAGCCCCCCATCCTGAAGGAGTACTTGTTCTGTTTAACATGAAATATTGATTCCCTATAGGGTTTCCTGAAGGGTCAACTACATTAATACACAACTGTACTAATGGTAATTGCACATCACAATTCCAAAAAGAGAAATGAGATACTTCTCCAACATACTTTCCATTAATTAAAGTAGCAAAACCTTCTTCTTTCCAATACCCATTAACTTCATCAAAATGCCATAATGGTATTGTTTGTGGGGCATTGGTTGCAATATTCGCTACTGGTAATTCAATTTGAGCGGTAGTCCCCTCGGCTAGCTGTAATTTTTCTCCTGAAGCTCCTTTTAATTCAACAGCTAACATACCAAAGGTTTCTAAAACTTTTTCATTCCCATTTGTATCTTCAGCATACAACATACCAGGCATCATATTCCCTACATTTTCATCAGCAGGATCTAAGTGTTTCATGATAACCGATACTGCTCCTGAATAAGCTAATCCGTTAGTTTTTATAAAATCACCTTCAAAATTCACTTGAGTACCGTTTGGTAAGCTGACCTCACTCACTTCTCCTGAGTTAATCGTTGCTATTACATTCTCAGCCAATAGCATTATTTTAACTTGATTTACTCCTGTAGTCGGCACTAGTGCCCTTGATCCGTTAATATATCCAGCTTTAGTCGCTTTTATATATGCGAACTTTTCATAAACGGAAGCATCTTGTATTGTAAACACTCCATTTTCATCAGTCAAAGCATTCATACCACCTACAGAAATACTTACTCCTTCTACTGCTTCATTATTCTCATCTACAACTGTCCCGAAAAAACGAGCTGCAGTTGTGCTTCCAAAATTATCAGAAAATTCTGTTTGAATCGGAATTGGTGCTTGAATTGCTGTTTCATCTTGTTCACAAGAAATAAAAATACTTGCTATTAGTAATAGTGCTACAAATAAAATATTAACCTTTTTCATAAATCTCATTAGTTTGTTATTGTATCCTTATAACGTGAGTAAAGACACTATTCCCTACCCACCTACTATGCTATACAACGAGTATTCAAGTACCTTATCGAAAAACAAAAAGCAACTACCTTTTCGGTAATTGCTTTTTTTAACTTAATATATAATTATGTTCTATTTATTGTCTACATAATTTTGTAAATAGGAATAACGCTTTGTAAGCCTACCATTTTCTGTCATTTTTGCTCTAGCTAAAACACCATCCTTATCATTATTATAAAAAGCTGGGATTACATGTTCTAAAAACATTTCACCAAAGCCTTCACTCGCATCCTTAGGTAATTCACATGGTAAATTATCAACCGCCATAACTACAATAGCTTTTTCATCCATAAAATCTATTTCAGATTCTGTTTGAGGGTTATAACCATAAATGGGATCAGCTATAGTAGAAGGTCGAATAGTACTTGCTACTGGCCCATCAATATCACACGAAACATCCGCTACTACTTTAATATTAAAATCTTCCGATTTACAATCCTCTCTAGTATATAAAAAAGGAGCAGTGTTACCGTAAAAATGCCCAGCTATAAAATAGTCTGTCTTTTTTGCAAAACGCATAAAATTTGATTCATATTCGCTAGCATTGCCATAAAAGTCACTTTTCCCTAATTGCTTCCCATCCTTTCGCTTGTTATAATCAAGCACATCAATTTTACAATATACCGCTTCATTAAAGGAATCATTTAAATACTCCTGAACAGAAACTTCTTTGATTTTTAAATGATCTAAAATTTCTTTAGCACCATATGCTACTTTCCCACTTCCAGTTAAACAAACTTTAATATTTGGTAAGCTCAACTTATTTAACTCTTGCTTCATTTCATCTAACCCAGACAAATGTTCAGCCTTTGGCATCTCCCACAAATTGTTCTTTTTACCATATGCAATAAAACCATTATACGCACCAACAATACCTGCATATCGTCCAAAACCAATCAATCTTGAACCAGAAGCTTTAGTTATTGTTTCATGGTCATATAATTCAATATTTTTAGCCAATACAGCTTGTAATAATTTTCTATTATATGGAGCCTTTTTAATAGTATGTGAAAAAAAGAAATATTTTTTATTTGGTATTAGCGCCTCAACAGGAACTTCTTTTACTCCTAATAACACATCGCTATCCTTAACATCATCAACAGGTGCAAAGCCAATTTCCTCATATTCTTCGTCTTTAAAAAAACGAATATCAGAAGATTCAATTGCAAACTCTAATTCAGGGAATTGACCTACAACTTCTTTACACAACATTGGTGGAAACACTACTCTTCTATCTGGTGGGCTTTTTCTTTCTTTTATAATTGCAAACTTCATCTATACGAGGGCTCAATAGTTACTTTCAAACATTTCCGCTAAAATAACATATTTATATAACAATATCAAGCTAAAAAAAGTAGTAAATGATTGCTGAAAAACAGGTTTTAAAAAAATTTAGTTAAAAAAAATAAAATCATGATATTCTATACCTATCAATGTTGTAGGTTTGTACTGTTCTTTGATATATGGGGTCGACTGGTTTTGACAGCGAGACCAATAAAATAATAAGCATGTCGAGCGGTGATATATCGCTCGTAAATATCTATATCACACTTTTTAAACGGCGAGAATAACTACGCTTTAGCTGCTTAATCCGAATTATAGTAGGATTAGCCTCGGTACACAAGGTGTACAAGCTGAATGTCTGCTGAAAGCCTTGGTTAACGGCGTTCTATTTACAGGCATCGTAAAAGTTAACATAGGATTAATAGTACTTCGTTATTAGTTCAACAACTCAAGAAGATAAGGGTAACACTGGCTGTTTTTGGTCTATTATTATCACGAAAACTAATCAAAAACTAAACATGTAGAAAGCTATCTTATTGCTTGTATGGACGAGAGTTCGATTCTCTCCGACTCCACAAAACAACCCCGAAACATTAATGTTTACGGGGTTTTTATTTATAAGGTGTCAAAATAGGTGTCACTCTTATCTATTTTAACTCATCTTAATATTTTTATTTTTTTACTAATATTAAATGATGTTATTTATAATGGACATTTTCCGGTACAGACTAATTAATTCAATTACAATTACTTTTTACATGACAAAAGTAGTATTATCTATAAACACGACCCATTCAATCTATTTTTAAAAGTCTATTACCCCAATCAATGTTAGTTGTCTAAAACAAGAAAAACAGTTTGTTTAGGGCTACTTTATAATATGTTGCTCATTTGAATCCTAAAGAATTTCCCCAAAAATATATTTTCATAATTGCATTTAACATCTCGAAATTTTTGCTATAGTTTATTGTTTTTCTTGACAGCCTTTTCAAAGCTATCCTTAAGGTAAGGTTGTGGCGTTCTATAATTGTAGTATTCTTTTTTCGGGTATTATGTTTTTCTTTTGGTATCAAACTTTTATATGTTGACAAACCATCTGTAAATATCATTTTAGGTTTAAGTTGCAGTACCGATTTGGTTATTTTTGAAATATTACGTTTTGTTCTTCTTCCAACTACAAAGTCAATAATATTCTTGTTATTTCTATTAATAGCATATGTTAACCACGCTTGATTTTCTTTATACCCAACAACTACCCTCATTTCATCGAGTTCATAGTATTGATGTTTTTCGTCCAATATTGGTTTACTGAGTTTTGATGCCATCCTTTTTATTCTACAAATAACAGTGGTTTTGGATATTTTCAAAAGCCTTCCTATTGCTCTAACACCAACACTTTCAGTCAATAGGCTATAAATGCTTTTATCAACACCTTTTTTATACGCTTTATAAGTGTATGTGCTTTGAAAACTCACTTTACACCGTTTACAACGGTATCGTTGTTTTCCGTTTGATTGCCTACCATTTTTAACAGCTAATGTTTTACACCTACTACACTTCATAATTTATCTATCAACTAATCTGTACCATGAAGATTCAGAATACCCATTTTAAAGCCCGCAAAACTATTAAAAACAAAAAAGACATACCTAAGTACATCTTTTCTTTTATTAAAACATTTATTCTGGTGTTTGATCCTCAGTAATCTAAATCAAAATTAATACCTATCAACTAATCTGACCCATTACCGTTTTTTCTACTTTAACACTAGACTTTTTAGTTAAAATAGATTTAATGACGCTATACGAATTCAAATTACTTGTTGAGTAATACCAAACCCTTTGGGGTAATGTTATTTATAGATTCCGTCACCTCAGAAAGCTTTAAAATGGCTTACAACCTCAGAGCCTGACTCAATGTCAATTCAATTCTTCAAACGAATATTCTATACGTATTATAATTTTAACATTAGTGGTCATTTACCTTACAAAAAGTAAGATAATAGCTTACTTTTTTCTCAGTGCCTTTTTGTACGTTTGGCGATAATCATTGAATCATTCAATAATTTAGAAGTATTAAGATGTCTATACGGATTCCCGTAATGGAATTAATAAGTTTCTAGATAGTTTTGTTGAGGTTACTTAAGGTGAGTACCACTAATTATGATGAGAACTAAATATACCAAATTTATGGGTATTTCGTGGGCTTATATTAATGACTAGACTTGATGAAAATAAAAATATAAGTTGGATATACACCATTAATAGTGCATATCCAGTTGTTGGGCATAATTTAAAAAAAGAAAAGATAAAAATGAATGATGGAGATTTAAGCGAAATGTTAGCCGCAGTATTTCTTTCTCGAAAGACTAATCAAGGTTATTTATTTCGAACAGTACTTATAGCGGGAAAATGGCCTTCAATAGACATTTATGCGGAAATTGTTGGAAATAATTCCCCTAAAAATTATTGTTTTATTCAAGTTAAATCTACAATACAAGGATATACAGTAAGAGACAAAAAACTAAAAGTTCAAGTTCCAAAAGCCAAACTAAACAAACTAGCACAATTTAACGGGCCATCTTACTTAATTGGGATTGATTATGTGGAAAATAACCCTTTCACGTCAATAGCCTATATATCTGCAATTAGAGGTACGTATACAAACGGATTATCAAGTATGCCAACAGATAATATACTGGATGAAAATAATTTAATTCAATTACGAAATGAGGTTGAAGCATTTTGGAATGGAACTAATACCTTTAATAATAAAAATAATACAATTTCAATATTTGATTTATGAGAAACGAAAAACAATTTCAAGGTTGGCGCTCTGAACAGATTGTAAAAGTTTTTTTACTTAGTTCAGGACTCTTTGATGTAACGGAAAGTTACTCAAATTCGGATAAAGGGGTTGACTTTATTGCGATTTATAAAGAAAGAAACAATAGAAGATTTGATATAGAAGTCAAAGCAACTAAATATTCCAAATCTGAAATACAGCGTAAGTATCCACAAAAAAAGTATAACTCGAATTCACCAACGATGCAATTTTATGTGAATTATGACAAAGAAACGGGATACTTCAGACTGACAAATACTAATTACACCTCTGAATTAAATAAAATGGTTCGTGAAAATTTTATTTATGAAGTAAAAAATTATGCCCAACAATACCTATAAATAATACGAGTTTTGGTGTGTGATATTGGACGCTTGTGTATATTTACATTTACCGCCAAATCTTTTAATTTGGCTTTTATAAAACGACAAACTAAAAGCTTATCGCTTGTGTCGACACGAAAATCCGTGGATTTTCTGACCCATACTATTCATAGCTAAACGTTGGGCGCTATTTAAAAAAAGCTACCACGACAACCATTTAAAAACAAAACTAGAATATGAAAATAGACTTTATAGACATTCAAAATTTCAGAAAGCTAAAAGAATCAAGAATTGATTTTTCCGAAAAGGAAACACTATTAGTTGGTGCTAATAATAGTGGTAAAACTAGTGCAATGGATGCTCTTATTCTATTTTTTAAATCAAAGAATAAATTTGAAACTAGGGACTTCACTCTGTCTAATTGGAAAACAATAAATTCAATAGGTGAAGCGTGGATAAAAACAGAAGAAAAAGAAGAATTAGATTTAGGTATTGAACAATGGGTAGGTCAATTACCAGCAATAGATGTATGGCTTAAAATAGAGCCGAATGAAATTCACTATGTTCACCATTTAATACCTACGCTAGATTGGGAAGGTGGATTACTTGGAGTTAGGTTACGATTTGAACCCAATAATATAGAAGAACTATATACAGAATTCTCATCCAATTTTGATAATGCAAAAAAAATATTGAAGTCAAGTAAATCAGAACAAACTGATTTTAAAATGTGGCCTAAAGATATGTGGGATTTTTTGGATAAGAAGCTAAACAACTTTTTCTCAGTTAAATCGTATTTGCTTAATCCTGAATTAAACGAAGAAATACAAAAACTACCAGAAACCTGTGTTGCCCTTGATTCAGATGCATTTGCAGGCTTAATAAAAATTGATATTATAAATGCACAACGGGGATTTTCAGGAACAAATCCTGAAGAAAAAGAATTGTCAAATGTCAAGAACTTATCAAGTCAGTTAAGAAGTTATTATGACAAACATCTTAACCCATTTGAGAATCCAACACCGAATGATATTGTAGCTTTAAAAGCAATACAAGAAGCTAAGAATATTTTTGACAATAATCTAAAAGAAAGCTTCAAGGATTCATTGGGGGAGCTAGAGCTTTTAAACTATCCAGGTATTGGAAATCCTAAGATTACATTATCAAGTAAATTTAGTACAGTTGAAAGTTTAAATCATGATTCGTCAGTTCAATATAGTTTAGATGACAAACAACCTGAGTTAAGTTTACCTGAAAAATATAATGGATTAGGATATCAAAATTTGATTTCCATTATTTTCAAATTAATTAGGTTTCGTGATGAATGGATGCAGGTAGGCAAGACTTTTAAACAAACAACTGATACTACTAGCAATGACGATTTCGAACCTTTACATTTAGTATTAATTGAAGAGCCAGAAGCTCATTTGCACGCTCAGGTACAGCAAGTGTTTATCAACCATGCTTATAATGTCCTTCGAAATAACAAGTACTTAAAAGAAAATGATAATTTCTCTACTCAGTTATTAATTAGTACGCATTCTAACCATATAGCTCACGAAGTCGATTTTGCATCACTAAGATATTTTAAAAGGATAAAAGCGGATAATGGAGATGTTAACACATCAACTATCATCAACCTTTCAGAAATTTTTGGAACAGAAGATAAAACAACTCGTTTTGCAATAAGGTATTTAAAGACAACACATTGTGATTTGTTTTTTGCAGATGCTGTAATATTGGTAGAAGGCCCAGTAGAACGAATGCTTGTTCCTTATTTTATTAAGAAAATGTCAAGTCTTAATAGTTGTTATATATCAATACTTGAAATTGGAGGTAGTCATGCTCATAGACTTCAACCTTTAGTTGAAAACCTTGGCATAATTACTCTTGTTATAACTGATTTAGATTCAATAAATAAAAAAGATATTAGTAATGGTAAGGTTCAGCCTGAAAAAACTAAAGAATATAGAACAAGTAATGACACTTTAAAGAAATGGCTACCTATCGAAGAAAACCTAGATATGATTTTAAATCTTGAAGAATCTCAAAAATCTCATTCTACACTTCCAATTAGAGTAGCATATCAAAAATCAGTCAAGGTCTCAGACGGGAAAAAAGATGTTGAAGTTTATCCATATACATTTGAAGATTCTTTAGTAATGGAGAATCGGGATATTTTTAAGAATATATCCGAATCTACAGGATTAATGAAAAAGATGCATTTAGCAGCCATCGAACCTAACATTAAAGAATCGGCAAAAAAAATGTATGAGGCAATAACAGCTGATGGTGCAAAAAAAGCTGAATTTGCCCTTGAGTTGTTATATTTTGAAGAACCGAATAACTTAGAAGTACCTGATTATATCAATCAAGGGTTAGTATGGCTTGAAAATCAACTATTAAGTATCGATAAGGGAATAACAAATAAATAATGTGTTCAAAAATGACTATTCAAACAATAGACAATAATATTGACAATGGCGTAGATAGTATACTTTTTGATTGCCTAAAAGTTGAATCTCCAAAAAGTTTTTTTCTTTTTGCTGGTGCAGGTTCTGGGAAAACTCGGTCATTGGTCAACGTATTAAAAGAATTTGAAAAAGAGTATGGAAAACAATTTCGGTTAGAAAGAAAAAAAATAGCTATCATAACTTATACAAATGCAGCCGCTGATGAAATAACACATAGGTCAGAACATAGTTCGATTTTTCATGTTAGCACAATTCACAGCTTTGCATGGGACTTAATAAAAAATTTCAATTATGATATTAAGCTCTGGATAAAAAGTAATTTAAAAGATGAAATTTCAAAATTAGAAGAAAAACAAGGAAAAAGTAAAAACTTGCAAAATAAAACTTCTTTAGATAGAGCAAAGAAGATATCTTCCAAAAACAAAAGATATTTAAACTTGGATAATGTTGTGAAATTCACATATAATCCAAATGGGGATAACATTACTAAAGATTCATTGAATCACTCGGAAGTAATTAGTATTGCTGCATTTTTTATCAGTAGGAAAGTATTAATGCAAGATATACTAGTATGTAAATACCCTATAGTATTAATAGATGAAAGTCAAGATACTAAGAAAGAACTTATAGATTCATTCTTTCAATTATATGATAGAAAAAAGGATACATTTTCACTGGGGCTTTTTGGTGATACAATGCAACGGATTTACACAGACGGCAAAGAGGATTTGGGCAAAAACCTTCCAGATGATATGCTACAACCAGCAAAAAGGATGAATCACCGTTCAAATAAACGTATAATCTCATTAATAAATGACATTAGAAAGGATGTTGATGGACAAGAACAAATTCCAAGGAAAGAAAAGGCAGAGGGAGTAGTTCGTTTTTTCATCTGTAATAGGGGGCTAGATAAAAAAGAAGTTGAGAATAATATTTCCTCCCGAATGTCCAAAATCACTAAAGATTTAAAATGGGATTCTGATTCTGAAGAACATGAAGTTAAAACTCTAATTCTAGAACATCACATGGCTGCTCGCAGAATGGGATTTCTAGATTTCTTTATACCATTATATAAGGTAAGTAAATTAAAAACAGGTCTACTTGATGGTTCATTAAGTAGTCTGAATCTCTTTACTAAAATAATTTTACCATTAGTTAAAGCTTTTGAAAATGATGATAAATTTGAATTGGCAAGGATAGTTAAAAAAAGTAGTAAGCTTCTTAAAAAAGACACATTGCAGAATAGTAAAAATCAAGTTGAAGCTATAAAAAAATCGAATGAATCTCTATCATCATTGTTTTCATTGTTTAAGGATGGTCGAGAACCAAATTTATTGGCTATACTTAAAAATATTTATGAGTCTCAATTATTTCCCATTCCTGAAACATTATTGACAATTGCATCAAGAGAAGGTAATGTGGTTCCAGATAGTAAAGAAGAAAGTATTGATGAAGTAATAAATGCATGGGATTTGGCTTTATTAAGTCCGTTCTCTCAGATTAGAAATTATGAAATTTACTTATCAGAAGATTCAAAATTTGGAACTCATCAAGGCGTGAAAGGGCTTGAGTACGACAGAGTAATGGTTGTAATTGATGATAATGAAGCAGGTGGTTTTATGTTTAGCTATGATAAACTTTTTGGTGTAAAAGGACTAACTGCATCTGACCAAAAGAACATTGACGAAGGAAAGGAAACTGGAATTGATAGAACAAATCGGCTCTTTTATGTCGCATGTAGTAGAGCAAAAGAGAGTTTGGCAATTGTAGCATATACCGATAAAGTAGAAAATGTAAAAACCACTATAATGTCAAACAATTGGTTTGCTGAAAATGAGATAGAAATGATAAAAGAAATATAAATAAAAGCTCATAACAATGGCTATAGTTAATAAGGGTTTTGGTGCTTAACCCAAAGTTTAGGCTTTAAACTAAGTCCACCAAATAAAAAGATTTGGCTTTAGAAATGAAAAATAAAACAAAATAAAAAGTTTTGGCTAAGTGTCTAATCGGAATTAATTACTTTTAATTCCCGTACTAATCATAGCCGAGGCGTTGTGTGCAATTAGAAAAAATGATATTAGGAAACATAGAAAAACATAAAGGACATGGGCTTGTTGCCTTTTTAGATATTCTTGGATTTTCTAAGGAAATTATAGAAAATTGGGAACATACTGAAGATAATCCTCTGGAGAAGCTTCTTGAATTAAAAGAAAATTTGCCATTTCATTCCAATGAAGAACTTGCCGAATCAGACTCAGAAACTAAAGGGAAGAGGATTTATCCGTGCAGAGTTCAAACGATATCTGATAGTGTTGTAGTTTCATTTGGATTTGACGAAAAACCTGTTTACGGAGATATATTTCTTGCCACGATTTCGTTTTTTGACACAATTTCTGTAATATGGAGAAATGCTCTTGAAGCAGGGTTTACGATAAGAGGAGCTGCTGATTGGGGACCGATTTTTTGGAATGATAAAGAAATAATTGGGCCTTCTTTTATTAATGCTTATTCACTTGAACAAACCCAAGCTAAGTCCTCAAGAATAATTATCTCCTCCTCTCTTAATCAGAATTTAGCTAAAGTTTTTAGTGAATCTGAAACTTTTTGGAATGATGAAATATTAAAAATACTCAGAAAAGATAATGATGGATATTTAATATTGAATCCACATTCCTTATATACTACCGATGATAAAGACGATAAGGAGCGTGTTATCAAACTCTTGAGTGGTTTACGTTCAAAAGCCAATCATATAAATAAGGAAAAATATAACCCGATATTAACAGCTTTAAGTTCAGATAAAATGTTTCTTTTAAATGAGGACCTAGGAAAATATTAAATACAGAATAGCCAAACTGCACACAACACATTCAGCCCCATCCTAATCGCCTATAACCACCATCAGATGATAGTTTGTCTAAAACGTATTCAAAGTTCAATATAAATGCTAAAATTGAACTGTAGATAGGTATTGGTTATATTCTGGCTAGTATGACACCTCAGATTGTTAGCGGTAGTTACTTCCTCATAAACTGATTTAATGTAGCCTCTCTATCATTTTCAAGCATTTGAGCAAATTGTTTTGCAGGTTCAGCTATATGTTCATTCAAGTATTTATTACTCCATATAACGTATTCAGCTATGACTGGAAATAAATCTTTCCCTTTTTCTGTTAGATTATATAAGAAGACCTTCTTATTTGTTGGGTGATTAGATTTAATAATCAAATCCAATACCTCTAGTTTACACAAACGGTCTGATAAACGTGCGGACGAAATTTTCTCATCTGCATTAGAGAAATCCTTAAACGCTCTTTCTCCGAAATAGACTAAATCACGAATAATTAATAATGACCATTTATCACCAAATAAATCCAACGCTGAACTTATTGGACAATCTGACCTAAAAATATTTTTTTCTTTTTTTGCTTTCATTTTGAAAGTAATTTATATATTTGCTTTCGAATTGAAAGTAAAATTAATAAATAAAAACTAGAACTATGTTAAATTTTGTAATAAGCTTACTACTTGGATTTATTGTCAACAATGTAATT
>Ga0209396_1002378_pt1 | contig 19777 bp, 13 predicted proteins | sample GOMGulsemesocosm_6_FD_184638 | JGI IMG/M metagenome (GOLD analysis project Ga0209396, IMG submission 184638) | Methane-oxidizing microbial communities from mesocosms in the Gulf of Mexico - GOM8C Gulf of Mexico (SPAdes) (version 2) | ecosystem: Environmental > Aquatic > Marine > Cold seeps...
AGTACCGATAACCGGATGACTAAAAACAACCGTAGCTATACCTGTGTAATCTAAATGCTCATCTGGTTTATTATTAAATAAGCGCTCACATAAACGACGCCCTGCAGCAACGGCAACAGGTGTTAATTGTGCACGCCCCGTGTTATCACCAACCGCATAAATACCATCAACATTAGTATTTTGATATTTATCTGTTGGGATAAAACCTCGTTTATCTAATTTTATTCCGGTTGACTCCAAATTAATATTATCTGTCGCTGGCTCACGACCTATTGCCCAAACCAAGGTATCGACTGGACCAATAGTTTTACCATTAGTTAAATGTACAACTAAACGGCCATCACTCAGTTTTTCAATCCGTGTAGGCGTACTGTGGTTATGTAAAGTAGGTCCGTGTTTAGCCATTTGTTCAACTAAAGTATCACTTAACATGTTATCAAAGCCGCGTAATGGCTTTTCTTTACGCACTAATAAATGGGTTTCACTGCCTAACGCATAAAATACGCCGGCAAGTTCAACGGCGATGTAACCCGCACCAACAACGGCAACACTTTTAGGTTGCTCTGTTAACGCAAAAAAACCATCGGAGTTTATGCCGTATTCAGCACCTTCAATGTCTGGAATTGACGGACGTCCGCCAGTAGCAATAGTGATGTGATCAGCGGTAATTAACTCGCCGTTCACTTCCACTGTATTTTTATCAATAAACTTGGCAAATCCATTAATCACAGTGACGTCATTAGCATCAAAGCCACGTTGATAAGCGGCATGTATGCGTTTTATATAAGCTTCACGATTAGCCACTAACTTACTCCAATCAAATGCAGACTCACCTTGTGAAAGGTGTTGGCTAAAACCGTAATCATTGGCATATTTTAACGCATCGGAAATTTGCCCTGCATACCACATGGCTTTTTTAGGAACACAACCCACATTGACACAAGTACCACCAATGTATTTAGCTTCGATGACTGCAGCCTTCTTACCTAATTTTGCTGCTCGGTTAGCTGATGCTATACCACCACTACCGCCACCAATGGCAAGATAATCAAAATGTTGTGTCATAATTCCCTCAAAAAATTCATCTATTTGTACTCAATATATATGCCCATTAAGGCCTGATTTCAAGTCGCATTTTATAAAGAAGGTGCAAGCCGTCTAAAAGCTTAGCTTTATTATTCGCTCATACCTTGAAAAAAATCTAATTAAACATTACATATAAGGTAATCAAAGCTATTTAAGTGACCCTATGACCAATCCATTATTAGTATCGAGTGAACTTCCTGCCTTTTCAAAAATCAAACCAGAGCACATAAAACCTGCCGTTGAGCAAGCGATTAGTGATTGCAAAAAAGTTATTGAACAAGTGCTCGCTGACAATAATATATTTACATGGCAGAACTTAGTCATGCCAATAGATGATATTGATGATGTATTATCTAAGTTGTGGTCACCTGTTTCTCATATGAACTCAGTACTCAGTAGTGATGAATTACGTGATGCCTATGAATCTTGTTTGCCAATTTTATCTGAGTACGGCACCTTTGTTGGCCAACATGAAGGTTTATATCAAGCTTACTTGAGCGTTAAAAATAGTAGTGATTTTTCACAGCTAGATACTGCACAACAAAAAGTGATTACCAATGCGTTACGTGATTTTAAATTATCTGGCATAGCACTAAATGATGAAAACAAAAAACGTTATGGTGACATAGCGACACGTTTATCTGAACTCAGTTCAAGTTTTAGTAATAACGTACTCGATGCGACTCATGCTTTTAGTGTCACTATCGAAAACAAAGATGACCTAACCGGCTTACCCGAAAGCGCCTTAGCCGCAGCTCAAGAATTAGCAACCTCAAAAGATCAACAAGGTTTTACCTTCACCTTAGATATCCCTAGTTACCTACCAGTAATGATGTATTGCGATAATGCTAATCTACGTGAACAGCTTTATACAGCCTTTGTAACCCGTGCATCAGATCAGGGCCCTAACGCCAATGAATTTGATAACAGCGACATAATGAATGAGTTATTAAGCTTAAGGCATGAATTAGCTAATTTGCTTGATTTTGATAATTATGCTCAACACTCATTAGCGACCAAAATGGCAAACACCACAGGTGAAGTAATGGCGTTTCTTGAAAACCTAGCCATTAAGTCGCAACATCAAGGCCAGCAAGACTTTAAAGAGTTAAGTGATTTTGCCGCCAGTGAGTTCAAGCAAGACAACTTACAAGCTTGGGATCTGGCTTATTACAGTGAGAAATTAAAACAAAGTCGTTACGCTATTTCTGATGAAGAGCTACGTCCTTATTTCCCTAAAGACAAAGTAGTGTCTGGCTTGTTTGTCGTTGTTGATAAATTATTTGGTCTAACAATCAAACAACGTACAGACATTGATGTATGGCATGATGATGTTAATTTTTATGACATTTTTGATAAAGCTGGCGAAAAGCGCGGTAGCTTTTATTTAGATCTTTATGCTCGAGAGAAAAAGCGTGGCGGCGCCTGGATGGATGTTTGCGTAGGTCGTAGTGAAAAGTCTGATGGTACTATTCAACTTCCCGTTGCTTATTTAACTTGTAACTTTAACGGCCCTGTAGGTAATAATCCGGCATTATTTACTCATAATGAAGTAGTTACTTTGTTTCATGAGTTTGGCCATGGAATTCACCATATGTTAAGCCAAATTAATGCTAGCAGTGTTGCCTGCATTAATGGTGTGCCTTGGGATGCGGTAGAGCTTCCTAGCCAATTTTTAGAAAACTGGTGCTGGCAACCAGAAGCGTTAGCTTTTATTTCTGGTCATTTTGAAACAGGTGAATCATTGCCTCAAGCAATGTTAGATAAAATGCTGGCCGCCAAAAACTTTCAATCGGCGATGCAAATGTTACGTCAACTTGAGTTCAGTATCTTCGATTTTACCATGCATGAAAGCTTTGATCCGAAAGCTGTTAACAATGAACAGCACATTCAACAAGTGCTTGATAAAGTTAGAACTCAATATTCTGTTGTAAAAACTCCTGAGTTTAATCGTTTCCAACATGGTTTTAGTCACATCTTTGGTGGTGGTTATTCTGCCGGTTATTACAGTTACAAATGGGCAGAAGTATTATCCGCTGACGCTTTTGGTTTATTTGAAGAACAAGGTATCTTTAATGAAGAAACCGGGCAGTCATTCTTAAGCAATATTCTAGAAAAAGGTGGCAGTGAAGAGCCAAGTGAGTTATTCAAAAAATTCCGCGGTCGTGCTCCTGAAATTGACGCTTTACTTCGCCATTGTGGCATTGAAGCATAAATAGCTGTTATAGACCCCAAACAGACAGACCGTCATCCCCGAAGTGTCTGGTCGGGGATCCAGTATTTTTGTCATTAACTATCAATATTTATGAACATAACATTGGGTTCCCGTCCTAAAGTACGGGAATGACGTTACTTTTAAAAAGACTTACCTTAATTAAACACTATGACTCACGAATCCTTTAAATCATTATTTCAACGCGCAGCACAAAGAAAAGGCGGCGTAAAAGCTTTAGAAACCTTGCTAGGAAAAAGAATACTCGGTAAAAAGTTACTCGATGATAATGCCGCACAACAAAGTATCGCTGAATTAAGTGATGACCGTATCCTTGCCGCCTTTACCAAACAAATATTTAAATCTGGCTTTGTCTGGCGTGTGGTTGAAAATAAATGGCCTGATTTTGAAGAGCACTTTTTTAATTTTAACATTGAAAAAGTACTGATGATGCCTGAAGAAATGCTAGAACGTAAAGCTGCCGATCCAAAAATAATTCGCAACTTTACTAAAGTCAAAACCATTAAAGCCAATGCACAAATGATGTTTGATATCACGTTAGATAAAAATATCAGCTTTGCGCAGTTTATTAATGATTGGCCATGTGAAGATATCATTGGTTTATGGGCTTACCTTAAAAAACACGGTCAACGTTTAGGTGGCAATACTGGCCCATACGCCTTGAGATTATTAGGTAAAGATACCTTTATTTTAAGCAGTGATGTTGAAGCTTATTTAAGAGCCCAACAGGTAATAGATGGCGGCATACAAAGTAAAAAAAGCTTAAGCGCTATTCAACTTTACTTTAACACCCTCAAGAAAGAGAGTGGTTATAACTTAACGCAACTAAGTCGCTTAATTGCCTTTGCCAGTGGAGATAATTATGTGCAGGTAGAGAGTGAGTAGTAAAATGGGTGCGCCTATAAATTAACATGACGCACCACTAGGTTAATTAAGCTCGTCCGTACTTATCTTCAAAACGAACAATATCATCTTCACCTAAGTAACTACCGGATTGTACTTCAATCATCTCTAATGGTAGTTTCCCCGGGTTTTCTAAAGCATGTACAGCGCCGACAGGGATATAAGCCGATTGATTCTCTGTTAAAAGTACTGTTTTTTCATCGATAGTTACTTTCGCTGTACCTGAAACAATAATCCAATGCTCTGCTCTATGGTGATGCATTTGCACAGATAACTTAGCGCCAGGTTTTACTGTGATACGTTTAACTTGAAAGCGCTCTCCCATATCAATACAGTCATATTTCCCCCAAGGACGATAGGCTTCACGATGTAATACTGCTTCTGAGCGATTATCGACTTTAAGCTGCTCAACAATTTTTTTAACGTCTTGTACTTTGTCTTTATTGGCAACAAGCACTGCATCAGGGGTATCAATTACCACTAAGTTATCTACACCCACTGTCGCAATTAACTTATTTTGACTATGAATATAACTATTTGTTGTCTGTTGAGCGATGACATCACCCTTTATTACATTTTTATTTTCATCTTGCTCGCATACTTCCCACAAAGCAGAATAAGAGCCAACATCACTCCAGCCTGCATCAAGCGGAATAACAACAGCAGAGTCGGTTTTTTCCATTACCGCATAATCAATTGATTCACTAGCACAAGCTAAAAAAGCAGCTTTATTGGGTCTTAAAAAATCTAGATCATGTTCAACATCTATCATTGCTTGTTGGCAGTTTTCTAAAATATCACTACGGTGCTTAGCTAGCTCTTCTAAATAACGTGAAGCCTTAAATAAGAACATACCGCTGTTCCATAGATAATCACCCGAAGCTAAATATTCGCTGGCAACTTGTTCGTTAGGTTTTTCTACAAATTGAGCAACATTGAAAGTATCTGAACTTTGCTCACTGCCTTTTTTAATATATCCATAACCCGTTTCTGCATGGGTAGGTACTATACCAAAAGTAACTAACTTGCCTTGTTGAGCGGCAATACTTGCTTTATCAATAGCTTGGTGGAAAGCGACGGTATCTTGAATAACATGGTCTGCTGCTAAGACTAATAACATAGCGTTTTCATCTTTTTCTACCGCATTGATAGCTGCAAGTGCAACTGCAGGAGCTGTATTACGGCCCTCTGGCTCAAGTAAGATAGTGCTTTGCTCTTTCGATAACTGCCGAACTTGTTCTGCAACCAAAAAGCGATGCTCTTCATTACAAATAAACACGGGTTCATTACTGTTTTTAGGTAAACGCAGTAAGGTATCTTGCAACATACTGGTATCATTAACTAAGGGTAAAAACTGCTTTGGAAAAAGTGCGCGAGAAAGAGGCCAAAGGCGTGTACCGTTACCGCCACACATTATTGCAGGGAAAATTGATGCCGAGGAAGTTAATTTTTTGCTCATATTTATTCCGTTGATGAGGTTGAGTTGCACAATGCAGTAATGCATTGATATTGATGGTACGCAGTAAAATTATGACTTCAAATATTTAGTAATCATAGCAATAAATTTCATTTTAACGTTTTTCAATTGGTACTCAAGACGTAAAATGAACTCTTCTCGATAGAAACGCCTCATGTCTAAACTATATTTCTCATTAGATAATGATTTTTTGTATCGTGCATCACCACCAAGAAAGTCATATGATTCAAAACCTTGATTCATGTAATATTGAATCGCTTCACTGTGTAAGGTCATGCCTATTTTAACTTTATTATCTGCATTTTCTTGTAAAGCAGACAAGTAAAAATACACTCTATTGTTATAAATAAAATTAACTAAGTAACCTAGCTCTACATCATTTAAAGTTAAAACTGCAATTTGTACCGTATTGTTTGTATTGTTAAAGGCCATTAATTTATGAAAGCCTTCAAATATTGGATTTGAAAAACCACTACCTTCATTAGTATCCTGCCATTTATCAATATGGATATTGGCTATTTTAGGATAGAGTTCAATAAGCTTTTCAGAATCTGAAAATACCTCAAAGCTTAACTCTCCTTGGCTCTGTAATATTTTTTTACTTCTGCTGATTTGAGCGCGGGTATTTTTAGAAAGTGTCTCTTTTAAATAGTTGCCATTTGAGTACGTTAATGAAGCTAGATAACCGTTAGTTTCAATAATGTTTTCCGCTGAAAAGCTTAATTTAGCAAAACAGTTTGTAAAACAGTCAAGTCTTTCAATGGCCGATAAGCCTATAATGATTTCTTTAACAGACGGGTCAAAGTCCACTACCGCCTTAATCATTTCTTCTCTAATAGCGATAGAGCAAGATTTATCTAACAAAAAATCATTATACTCAATCCACATTTGATCTTGTTGCTGAATGCCTGTTCGATGCAACCACCATTGTTTTACAGGAATACAGCCGAAGACTTTACGTGTTGTTTCAACAAAAAAGCCTAAGCCTACCACTTTATCATCATGATATGCTTCAACAAGAAATAGCTTATCCGTAACCACATCGAGCCAATTGCCTATCCATTGCCAGGATAAAAAAACACTGCAATCAGAATTCCTTTCTAATGTAAGCCATTTCTCTGCAAGCTTTTCTTTTTGAAAGATATCGAATGGCTTGATTGTTGTGGTATATGTTTTCTTTATAGACATCAATGTTCTGTATTATTGAATTTTAGCACTAATAATATAGCGGTAACTGAGGTAATCATAATGGAAAAACAACCGATAATCTTCTTTATTATTTATGCCTTTTTTAAAAATGCATATTGGTGTTAGTAGATCTATTTATACGTAACTCTTCTGGAGTTTTAGCTGTTGAAAATAACGGCTCGATAAAACGGCTGGAATTGTATTATTACGGTTGGCATTGTAATAATAAGGTGAAATAATAGATTTTCATCTCTGATAGCTACAAACTTCATACCGCACACTAGACTAGGACGTTAAATTGCCGAATAAGACAAATGTTTCTTTTATTATTCCCCATAAAGGGCGAGAAGAGATGCTTATACAGACAGTCACCTCAATTCTCAACCAAGGTGACGAACAAGCGAATTATGAAGTTATCGTCGTGAGTCAGAATAAGTCCTCAATTGAGTTATCCAAACTTGCTGAACAACACGACAACGTAAACATCTCTTTTCAGGACGATAGTTTGACAATTTCAGCGTTAAGAAACCTAGGCGCCAGTCAGTCTACAGGGGAGTACCTTGCTTTTTTAGATGCTGATGTATCACTCTCTTCGAACTGGTTAAATACCATGTTATCAACAATTTCAGAGCAAGATAACTGTGTATTAGCGAGTGCCGCACAAGCAAATAGTGAAAATGCTCCTCCCTTAGAAAAAATAAGAACGGCATTGAGTAATGCTGATTTAGACTGCAACGTGAGCTTTTTACCTGGACGAAATTTATTTTTATCTAGGGAAACATTTGAAAAGGTTAACGGCTTCCCTGAGCACTTAGTGACTTGTGAAGATTATTATTTTACCGACCAAGTGAATCAACTTGGTAACCTTTATTACACCTCTGCGGCAACTTATGTGCACTTAGGCGAAGATAAAAAATACAAAGAAATGTACAAAAAAGAAATTTGGCGGGGTCAGTCAAATTTACAATCAATTAGTGGCCGCAATGTCCCTTTACGAGAAATCCCGAGTTTCATTATTCCTATTGCCCTGCCTATCCTATTAATTATTTTTATAGGCGCCCTACTTACCAGCAATATCGAAATAGCAATTTTAGCGCTATTTTCTTTTCTGTTACCAATCGCACTATACAGTTTAAGGTTATATAAATTGGTCCGAATAGAAGTCAATTTTTGGCGGGTACTTCAATTCTATGCAACCTACTTTCCAGCAAGAGTAGTTGGCACGGTAGGCGGATTATTCAAATAATTTTCAAGTTCAAGCCTTAAGTAAAACCAAGCCATTTTAAGTGAACTTATAGTTTTTTATATAAATTAAAACTGCTTTGATAAAGTTTTTATTACTAAAGGTTTTCCCTCCTACTTTACCTTTATATAAATCACTAAACATCTTTAAGGTATAGTTAGCATTTAGAAAATCATTTAGTTTGTGAATCTCAGCTTTAGGATGCTCAACTAAGTTATCATAATTTACCGTTGTGTTAGGGAAACCACAATTATTCAAGTAGCGAACTATTCTATCGTGTGAGGTTATTTCAGATACGCTAAGTTTTGAGTAGTTCACAATTTGTCTCTTGTTTATCAAAGAAACCCATAAAGACATTGGTTGCCGTGAAACAACAATATATTTAATATCACAATCTTGGAGTAATTCCCCCCAAAAGCCCATTGTTATCCATAACCTAGGGTCTTTCCATATCCACATGCTATGTTGTTGGCAATAATTAATAAATTTAACAAATTCTTTAGTGTCTACTTCCTTGCTACTTTTTCGAATACGCTCAAATAAGTCAGCGTCATACCATGATGATTCATTGAGTTCTATATCCAAGGTAGCAAGCAATTCATCATTCAATTCGACCAATCTTTCATTTTCATATGTTTCATAATGCCCAGAGGCATTGGACTTAAAAATTGTTTTATCACCTAGCCAATAACCCTTTTGAGCAAGAAATCCAGTAACGACCGAGCTACCACTCAACCCTGTTGTTAAAACTACGATGTTACTTGTTGTCATGCCTTACCTTTTATTTTTTAAGGGTGATTTTTATCAAAAATTTTGGCTAGAAAAATATATAATTTACCAGCCGTCCACTGTATTTATTCTCAACATAGTACTTTGAATAAACAAAGCAATTTATAGTGCTATTCAATTCGTCCAGTGATTTAGCGTAAGAAACTTTAATTCCCTTTAAACTTCTCAACAGCATTAATTAAATCGGCCTCACTCAACACTGAAACTTTATTTTTTATCACTAAAGCTTTAGCACCATCTCTTTGCCTAATACCTTTGTTAGTATTATTCTTTTTAATAACTATGTTGGTTGATTTTTCAAATCTAAATTCAATAGCATAAGGGTAATTATGCTCTAAGAATATAATGTTATTTTCAACAAGAGTATTTGGACTATCTTCAAGGATGATCCCGACGTCTGAAAATTTATGTTTGTTATTAGCATGGTAAATAATGTTGCTTTGAATAATACCGCCAAAATTTGAGTGGTAGATATAGTTTTCATTATGCATCCTCATCCCAAGGCCTATACCTCGGTCAGAGTTAATAATTAGGTTGTTTTTTACTATATTATTAAAGGTATCATTCCATAAATGGATAGCATGCTCTGCAATGTGCTTACTTGGACTGGCAATGTTTTCAAATATATTATTTTGAATTACCCAGTTTCTAATACCATGAGCATCAATACCTCCAATATAGTAATTTGGACCAATGCCTTGAGTATAGCGAAACAAACAGTTTTCAATTAAGCCCTCATTTGAAAATTTGTCTGTGTGCTTTCTAGAATAGGTTACCTTAATTAATTGTTCATAGCCGTCTTGTAGAATTGCATTTCTAATCCTTGGCTTTCTAGCACCGCTTTCACCTGCTATTTGGATAAGGTGATTACCTGCTTGCTCGAGTGTCAAACCATCGAGAACAAAATTTGGAGCTGCTATACGTAATAAATTATCTACACCCTTGGTGGCTTTCATGCCGTTTCCACGTAAAATGGTTTTAGATGGATTAGCTGATTTTGATAAAAACATTAAGTTTGGTGTGGTAATATTTAATGTGCGCTTTAAGTGATAAACACCCTCATTAAATATAATTGCGTTGTATCCTTGCTCATCTTTAATGGTCTTTAGGGCTTGGTAAACTTGTTTGATATTACTAACCGTGTAGGTTTTATAATAAGCGGGGATAGCGGTCTGAGGTTGTAATTTAGCTTGAAATATTTCGTTAGTGTTAATTGCTACGGCATTAGCAAGGGCGCCATAAAATAGACTAATAATAAATAGAAATATATATTTATTCATCTAGCTTCTTAATAACCTTGGCTGGGTTACCGGCAACAATAGAATAATCAGGCACATCATTAATTACTACTGCGCCTGCCGCGACTACGCAATGATTACCTACATTAGCCATAATAAGTGCTGCATTACCAACCCAAGAGCCGCTACCAATCGTTATTTCTTCAAACGTTCCACCTTGATCTTTTATTGGCTTAGATAAATCATCAAAGTTATGCTGCCCTTTACCACTCATGATGTGAACACCACTGCCAAGTAGGGTATCTTGGCCAATTTTACATTTACCAATATTACATTGAGGGCCAATATATACACCAGACTCAATTTTAGTATCACGTTGAGAGAGTAAAACGAGAAAAGATATTACAGCATCGGGGGCACAGGTAGTCAGTGTAAATCGGTAAAAACCAGCTCTAAGATAGACACCAAGCTTGCCTGGGATAAGGCTTAAAAACTGGCCAAAACCTGCTAACAAGGCATCACCTTTGAAAACCTGATTAAAGATAAAGTAAAGCAATGTTATTGGAGCCATAGCAACAGCTGCAATAGTAAATATAATATTCTTAATTAATACTCTCAAAATAACTTTCGCCTTAATCTATAAACTAATGAGCAATTAATCTAAATGTAGTTCGTACTTCAATGTGAAAAATATGATTAGTTAGCATAAATTTGAACTTACAACCGATCATTCAACACTTCATCTAATACTTGCAACTTACCTTGCCAAGAATAATATTCATGAATTAACGATAGTGCATTTTTCTTAATTGCCTCACGTAACATTTGATCGGTTTCTAATTTTTCTACCGCGCTTAAAAACTCAACTTCATTATTAGCAATAAGTATATGTTCATCTTGAACGCAATCTATGCCCTCTGCGCCCATAGATGTAGATATAACAGGTAATCCACACGCAAAAGCTTGCAGTACTTTATTTTGTACACCTCTAGCGATTCTAAACGGTGCAACAAAGTAATCCGCTTGATGGTAATACGGTAAGATATCATCAACAAAACCGGTAACTTCAACACCGGTAATATTTACTAACTCTTTTACCGCCGAACTTGGGTTCATGCCAGCAATAATAAAACGCGCTTTAGGGTAGATTTTGATAACGTTACCCCAAATACTTTCAACAAACCAAACCACAGCATCTATATTAGGCTTGTAATCCATCACACCAGTAAATATAAAAACTGGCGATTCATTTTCAGGCGGCTTATCTACAGGAATAAAAAGCTCCGTATCCATACCATTGCCCATGGTTAATACTTTACCAACACTGTCCTCACCGACTCCATTATGTTGCGATTTAAACAACTCAACCTCAGCATCAGCAATAAAAAAGCTAGTGTCAAAATAATTAGTCGTTTGTTGTTCATAACAACTTAACAGTTTGGCTTCTCGTTGATAAATCCACTTCATTGGCCAACGTGAGCTATCAGCATATTGGCGCCATTTATCTGAATCTAAATCCATAAAATCCATTATTAACAAAGGCTTTCTTTTTAAACCGCTTAAAACTTTGCTTTTATAAATATACTCGGCCATTGCCGAACTTGTTGCAATAACAGCGTCAAATTGATTAGTTTTTAATAACTCATCAAACTTATTTTGTAGATCAGCAGCATAAAAATTTGCGACACTTAACGCTTTACCGGTTAATAAACCTTTTAATAATCGAATTGGCTTATTGGTTAATTCTCCGTATATAACATGCTGACAATACTTATCTGCAAGGACGTTAAAAAAATCAAGCTCGTTACTTTGCTCTAAAGGTGCACAAACACTGATTTTATTATTGTTTTCACTTAAATATTTTAATTGATTAAAGGTGCGAATTTTTTCACCTTTATTTGGTGGGAATGGCACACGGTGAGCTAGAAAAAGAATATTCAAAATCGCTTACAAATTATAATTAAAATTTAGATAACTAATTCTACTCAGCAATTTGTATAAAACCCAATACTAATTATACTATTTCGAATTTAATTTACGGTGCCGCAATATTATTACTGATAGATGGCTGCGTTAAATTGTCATAATTGGGGAAATGTGTGCATAATCGCGCATAAAAATAAGTTATTAATTATGCGTGAATTTTTTGTAATAATCACTTTCCTAATAGTTTACGGATCTTTGTACCCATTCAACTTTGAATTTACCAATATTCAAATGAATATAAGTAAGGGACTTTTCAATTTTAACATTTTGAAAAGTTCATTCAGTGACTCCATTTCTAATATTATACTTTTTATTCCGTATGGGTTTTTACTGTTTAATATTCTAGCAAAACAGATAAAAGCAAAAGTCACTATTGTTTTACTTATTAGTTTTGTCTTTGCTTATTTTGTGCAAATACTTCAATTATTAACGCCAGAGCGTGTACCCAGCGGGGCAGATGCTGTACTTAACACCATTGGCGCTTTTATTGGTATTCTCCTGACTTATTTAACTTTTCCAAAATCTCCTTACATCGATAAAATAAGGAATACGAAAGCTATAGTGCCGCTAGTATTAACAGTCTCCTTAATATTATTGAACCTAGCCCCATTTATGCCCGCTATTGACTTTTATGCCTTTAAGAAGAGTATAAAAGCATTAATTTACTCACCTAGTTTCGATATGTTTTGGGTACTTAAAAATACTACACTATGGCTAGTCTCATTTTTATTTTTAAGGCAGGCATGCTTCCCTAAACAAAGTACACATTTTTTGTGCTTTATGGTTATGACTGTGTTGATGACAAAATTATTTATTCAAGGAGGGGGATTAAATTACAATCACCTGCTAGGTGGAGTAATAGCATTATTCATCTGGCATAGCTATAAAGAGTATTTAACCCCAAGGCTACTATCGGTATTACTAATCGCCATGTTACTAGGGTTAGGTTTACACCCTTTCGAGTTTTCAGCTGAAATTTCAAGCTTTCATTGGCTTCCATTTGAGGGAGGGTTAAACGGAAATATTTTAATAAATATTATAGCCTTAATTAAAAAGACGGTACTGTATATTTCTTTGATTTACATGCTTTATTTAGGTACGAATTCACTATTAAAAGCAAGCATCATTTCTGCATCATTGGTATTCGTTAGCGAGTACTTACAAATATTTTTCACTAACTCAGTCGCAGAGATCACTGATGCCATCTTGGTGTTGCTTTCAGGGTATTGCATTCATCTCATTCATAAACACATTGCAGAAGGAGTAACGAATAATACTGGTGAAGCATGTCCTGAAATAGGACATGCTTCACTACCTTTAATCCATTCGGAAAATATTCAAGAGCAAGTAAATAACCAAAAGAGTTTTGCACTTACTTGCATTAATGGACTAAGAGCGTTAGTGAACAATGATATTCGCCGCAAAGCCCCTCTCCCTATTTCACAAATTAGTTTTAAATTACGATATGTATTTGTAACAGTATTAGTCGTTCTTTTATTTAATATGTTTACGTTAACATCTCAAAACCCAATAATTGAATCTCCTAGCTGGGCGAATAAAGATGCAACAGTAGTATTTGACCACCACACGCATACAACCTACTCCGATGGTTCACTTTCTTTAGCTGAACTGGTTGAGCTTGCCTATATTGGCAGCTGCAACGCACTAGCTATTACAGATCACTCATCAAAAAACTCCATTAACGAGAAAAAGCTAGCAGAAATAGCCAAACTGCGTAAGCAATACCCATTTATGAAAATAATTAACGGTATAGAGCTTGGTATGCCATCGTATGAAGGAAGAGAGCATGTGAATTTTTTGATGCTGCCTGAAAATGAAAAAGAAATCTCTCTTAATATACTCAAGCAACTGTTGACACTAGATGTTATTGAGAAACCCAAACGAGACAGCTACCTAATTGAAAAGTTAAACACGCTATATAATATAAATGAGACAACATTAGGAATATACAACCATCCAAGCAGGAAAGATGAAACGGAAACAGAGAACCTCGCCGATATAAAAAAATGGAACAACACAGGGTTATTCATTAACGCATTATCTGGTGCTCCCGGTCATCAAAAACGACCGGATCAAGTAGGTAGTTATCGTACTAACTATCAAACGATAGATCGCTGGGACCCTGTTGTTGCAAATATTAACGGTACTTGGGATCAATTATTAGACCAAGGCGATAATATTTATGGTGCGATCGCTTCATCAGATTTTCATAACTACGCTATGGATGAGGTACCTTGTTCTTTTTCGCGCATTCATTTAGCAGTAAAAGATGACAGCTACGAGTCAATTTTTGAAAGTATCAAAAGAGGGACTTTTTGGGCTGATCATGGTCATATATTAGAACAATTAAAATTTTCAGTGAGTATTGAAGCACGAGAGAAATCTTTTCCGGGAGCCCAAATATATTCAGAAATTAACGACGTTGCTTCAGTGGACATTTCTTTTAAACGAGGCGTAGGCAGTTTAGGAAAGCCCCTTACTGCTGAAGTGATCAGTAACTGTGTTACTGGAAAACCTGAATTGATAGCAACTAAGTATGTTCAACCAGAGGCCCTCAATGCCACCATGGTATTACCTATATTATCAAAAGGCATAGATCAAAAAAGTTGTTATATTCGTTCTCGTGTGAGACTTGAAAATATAGGGGAAGATGATTACATGGCTGTAAGCAATCATATAAGAATTTATATAAATTAGCGCTAGAATACGAGAACAGGAACGCTTTTATTACACCTCAAGTCAACAGCCATGGATAAAAGTGAACACTCTAGAAGTTAATAATTCATTAAATTAAAATAGAGTAAACCTTCGCGTTAAGATATTTTTATTACCTGTTTTGTCCTTTACCTGGATTGTTATAATGTAATCTCCAGATTTTTTCATATAGTGTTGAGGTAGTTTTAAAGAATATACACCTCGCTGTAGCGGAGATTTATTTAGCTTTAATTGAAAGTCTGGCACCATGATCTTTTCAATAACTAGTTCAGCTTTATTCTTGATATTCACGTATTCAAAAGAAACATTTATTGATGTCTCATCAATGCCCGACTTTGCATCATGCAGGCCAAAGATAACATCTATATCCCTTTCGTTTTCCCCTAAGGTAGGAGAACTAAGATGAATAATTGGTAATTGACTATCATCGGTATAGCCAAAACCGTCTGTTTGAGGGAAATCTATAGGCCCTCCCATATCAACCCATCGTGCTATGGTACGTTTTTCTTTATCTGATAAATCCATAATGGGATGAGCAAAAGGATAGTCTATATCATTGTCTCTAGTTGAGTTTTTTCTACCATCTAACCTCTCATTCCACGCTATCCATACCAACAGACTCTGCCTAGCTTGAGGAGAACGTATAAACCGACTGATTTGTGGTGTTTTAACTTTTTTTCCATTTTTTAGTCTGTTGTATTTTAAGTCTTGATAAGTTTTATCCGCATCATCTGGAGAAACTACGAAAGAATATTTATTTTCTCTCGTATTATGACAAGAAGCACAATGCTTTTCTAAAATAGGAAATACATCCTTCCTAAACTCAACATTTAAAACACCTGCGTCATGAAAATCTACTTTATTTTGGGCTAAAATAGGAATGCTACCTTGAGTTAAATCCCATGTGCCATTATCAATACGAGGATCAAAATCATCAACTCCGGGGATATCATAAAGTAAATATCCCTTACCCGCCGCAGTAGTTTCAAAATCTAGAGCTGGAATTGAATGCGCGTGACATCCTCCGCAATCTACACGTTTTTCTCCAGACTTTAATGCTCGCCATGTCAATTCACTATTTAAAGTCATACCATTCTTATCAATAGCTTGAATTAAAAATGGTGTTTCAGCGGGGATTTTAGCTTGCCAAGAGCTATCAGCATTACCTTGTTTGTCGGTAAGCGCTTTATGAGTTAAAGGGAATTCGCCTAATATCTCCCATTTTTCGCCGTGAAAAGAACTATACCTTGCCACTACTCGATCAAGACGTTTATCTTGTAAATAAGGTCTTATAAATTTCCAACGTTCTTTATCTCCATATTTACTTATGGGTTTGGTAAAAGGTTTTGCAGGGGTTCCGATTATTCGAACGCCATAAATGTCGGCATTATTAAATACACCCGCTTCAGCTCCCTGAATGGTCCAATTACCGTCGTGTAACTCTCTATTAGAGCTTCTAGATTGAAATGGATCAGGATTTTTTCCTTCTAATGGTTCACGGTTATACATCGAAGATGTACCTACTAATGCTTTTGCTTCTCCATAGTTCAAGGAATTAACATTGTGAACAATAGATGATTTCGGAATATTTGGTCGTTCTATACCATACAATGCATTGTAACTAAGTGCTGCTCTAGGCCAAATTTCATTATAATTAGGATCATCTTTAATTTTTATAAGCTGAGAAGGATGTTCAATAATTGTATTATTAGCATTTGGAATTAAATATATACCCGATCTTAAATGGTCACACTTATTAGGTTGATTTTTTCTACTACATACAGCACCAAAGTGATTCACGTACCCCGTAGAATAGGCCACTAATAGATCACCCTTTGGAGCAACTGAAGGCATAGAGTATTTTCCTGATTTATTCGGTGCAGGAATGTCTTTCGGTGTTGTGTGCGGGGTTATATTCTTACTTCCTTTACGGTCAAATTCTCTATAACTTTTGTATACTCTCTTTCCTTGCTTATTATGCTGTTCAACGGCTCCTCTTATAAAATCTGGTCCTTGTGGGTTATACGGTAAACGTAACAAAACACCATAACCATAATCAAAAGAAGGGTAATAAAAACCGGTGATTACATCTTCATTTGGCAACTGTGTTACAAAGTGCTCTAAAAATTTGTTGTGATTATGAGGTTCTGTAAATTGTTTTAGGTTGGAGCCATCGGGGTTAACTGTAAATAAACTGGTCATAGCATAGTGAAATTTATGAGCAACATCTTGCCAACTAGAAAACAGGATTTCACCACTCATTAATTGCATTGGGTGCTGTACCGTATGAATGTTACCTGTTTCTAATCGTGCCATATTTGACAGCGTTTTGCTTGTTGAAGTGCCATTATGATCATCCATTACATACAATTGCTGCACACTTCCTCTAACTACAGCATCTGTTCCTGGATTCAATGCCGTTAAACCTGCTCTGTTAGACGTGAATAACAATCTACCATCAGATAAGGGCACAGGGGCCATATCTCTAATGCTTCGTTTATTTATTTGATTATGCTCATTTGATACATTACCGACATATAGTGGGCTATCAAACCCATCATTAAAAGTTAACCGTATGGGAGTGTAAGGTTTGTTATTTAAATGAATCTTATAAATCCAACTAGCAGACTTCCTACTAGCTTCCTCTATTAAAGAGTAATAGACCGTTTTTCCATCTAACGAGATATAGGGATCCATAACACTGCAAACTTTACAATCAACTAAAATTTCTTCACTACCATTAGGGTGAAGAAGCATAAGATCAGCACCTGCTGCTATTACGTAAGGTTGTTCTCCTTGCGGAATAGTTACAGCTTTTCCATTAGGGTTTTTTGCCGGATATCTAACATATACAATATCGTAGTTAACCTGTAAGGCTTGAGAAGAAAGCGCAAATGTAATAGATAATATGAATGAAACTTTAATCAAAAAATTAACCATCATACTTTGTTACGCCTTACAAAATAAAGTATTGGTATAAGTGTTAATAAAATGGGCAACGGCCATTTAAGCCAATAACTGAATTTCTCGAAATAATACTTTTTAGTGATAAAGTGTTTCACCTCATCCCAGCGTTGGAAGCTATTATTATAAATTCGATTAAAAGCCTTAATATCGTAATCAAAGTAACCGGCGTTAATATAGTAGTCATTGACTAATGAGGGAGATTGCATGATTTCATCAGGAGAAAAGGGCAATGAAACACCGAAATCAGGGTCAAAAACTTTTTCTTGTGTATCAAATTTAGCACTTACAACTACATGTTCAGGAAAAGTAATTATATTGTTCATGATATTATTATTGGTTAATACTTGAGAGAGAACCATTGAAGCATCACCACAAATACCTATGCCTCGCTCTAAACTTCTTTCATAATTAGCAAAGTGATATTTTTTAAATTCAGGTATTCCTGAGAATTTCCCCATAAAATAAAGAAAATAGTTTTCCCAAATAGGTATTAACTGATTAAATTTTTCAGCTTCATAACGTTCCCAGTGAATATGAGCTAACCCAGCAGCAATAACTTTGGTTACTCTTTTCGAAAACTGTAAGTCAGATTCCCCCTCCAACTTAGCCAGTTGAGACATTGTACTTTGGAACTCTGCTGGTTGATCATTATTAAAGCGTAGCTCATCGTCAAAGAAAACGCTTGTACGTATATTTTGAAATTCGCCATAAATATTTAAAGTTGTAAGAGCTACACCACTAATAAATATAAGGATTACTATAAAGGTTTTAATAAGGTTCAACATAATATAGAAAAATTTTATCCTACAATGATATCATAAAAATTAAATCACATATTAACGCTATTACTTCTAGTTAAATTACAAGTAGCTTGAGTGTTACCGTTAAGCTTCTATAAAAATAAGTAAATTATGATAAATTCAATTTCAATCGTTTTTGCAACATATAACGGTGCTCCTACCATCGAAAAAACATTACAAAGTATAGATAAATTGAATTGCCCTAAAAACATTACATTTACGGCTATTATTGTTGACAATAATAGTACCGATAATACTTTAGAAATTTTGCATAGCTATACTGAAAGATTACCCTTAGTAGTCCTACAAGAGAGTAATAAAGGAAAGAATTCAGCTTTAAATAAAGCACTTACTTTAATTGATGAACTAGGTGAATTGATTATTTTCAGTGACGATGATGTCATTTTTCCAGAAAACATTTTAGAAAAATATCTTCATATTGCAAATAATGAAACTGAATATTCATTATTTGGAGGGAAAATTGTTCCTCATTGGCTTGAGCAACCATCAAAAGCAATTCTAGAAGGCATCCCTCAAACAGTAGCTTTTGCTCTTACTGCCGATGAAGACGGTTACAAGCAAGGTGCCATTGAAGCAATAAAAATTCATGGACCTAATATGGCTGTGCGTAAAGAATTATTTCTGCAAGGTATGTGTTTTGACGAATCCATAGGGCCGAGTGGAAATAATTATGTTATGGGCAGTGAAACCGATTTTTTATTCCGCTCTGAACAAAAAGGTTACAGAGCGTTTTATGATGCAACTATAATTGTTGAACACATAATTAGGCCATATCAATTTCACACGTCGTGGTTAAAAAATAGAGCATATAAAGCAGGAAGGTCATTACTATATGTACAGATGCGTAATGGTGAAAACATCTCGGCTAAGACAATATTTGGCTATCCTCGCTGGTCATTGAAAAAGATTTTGATCCAAAGATTTAAAATGTATATTAACCTTCTTCAAGGACGCACATCCGATTTTTATAAATATCTATGGTTAAGTAATCATCTGATTGGATATATAGATGAATATAAAGACTTTCATAAAAGAGAGATACGTTCATGAAAAAAGAACTGTCAATATATTTAGACATAGTGCGATTTACTGCAGCTATGGTTGTTTTTT